>Ga0123342_1001202_pt1 | contig 43392 bp, 13 predicted proteins | sample Turbeawhitnodule_FD_89960 | JGI IMG/M metagenome (GOLD analysis project Ga0123342, IMG submission 89960) | Root nodule microbial communities of legume samples collected from Mexico - Turtle bean Mexico white nodule | ecosystem: Host-associated > Plants > Roots > Nodule | place: Mexico: Nepantla...
TAGGATAGGGGCACTAGCGCTTTATTTAAAAAAAAAAAAGTAAAGGGGCCTGCCAACGTCACTTAATATTCCGCCATTCTCGGCTCGATACACATCTTCAAGCCCCCCCCCTTTTTTTTTTTTTTTTTTTTTCTTCTTCTCACGTTGTTTTCTCTCTCTAAAGTTCCCCTCTTTTTTCTTTCTTTAATTTCTCTTCCGTACCTCATATATTTCAAAATTTGATCATGTCATGTTGTAATTGAGGAGTCAAGATACATTTCTATTTGATCAAATTTTCAAACAGAGTAAGTTAATTTTTACTCTAAAGATCCCTTATTCCTTTATTCTCTATTTTTCTCTATGATTTAATTATCAATTTTAGTGGGGTCTATTGAGAAAAGTGTTTATCTCAACTTGATTAAGCTGGTAATATTTGAATAATTTGCTCTAAGTTCCTATATTTTGGAGTGGTTTCCCTGTTTAAGGTAAAGTTTCATCAAAATAAGAAATTTCAAGTAAAGAAAACTAACTTTAATTTTTAATAGCACCCTTTGCTAGAAGATCTGGATTGGAAGGGATGCGGTCCCAGTATTAAATTTCCCTTGCAGGGATGTTGTGGGCTTATATATTGTGTTGCTTATTTATATATTATTTAAACTTGTAAAAATATTAGATTTTGTTGGTTTAGTATTTAAGTCATGTTTTTTTTTATGTTAAATAGACTTTTGAATGTTGTGGATCACATTTTTTAATTATATTGTATGATGAAGATGATACATAATTGAATTCATACATTTGGGATAATATATGGACTGTTGTTTGTTTGTGTATTAAATATTGATGTCTATGTGGTAACAGAGATCTCTGAACTTTATTGATGATCTAACTCACATAAACTAAGATATTAGGTAGTGAGAAGCTTATGAGGGAGTTCATGCATACCGTGACATATGAGATGCAAGGTTTGAGTTGTATTGAACTTAGCTTGTTCCTTTCTGTTGGATTCGCTGGTAGAACTTACTTAATACGGGTCTTTTGAAAGACATCAGTTGTTATTCTGTTTGTTGAATATCTTGAATGTGTAGATCCATGTGACTAATTTTAGAAAAAAAAATAATTAGTTGTTATAGTGACTAAATTAGAGACCATTTTTGAAACTAAACAAAAATTATTGGTTTCTAAATTAGTTTCTATTATTGTTAAATAGTTTATAAATAAGTATCTAATTAGCTACCAAGGTTTTAACTACAAATTATTTAGATTCTAAATTTGGTAACAAAAACCTTGGTTGTTAATTAGATACCAATTTAGAAATCATTTAACAATAATAGAAATTAATTTAGAAACCAATTTTTTTTAGTGTCTAAAATGGTCTCTAATTTAGTCACTATAGCAATTAATTATTTTTTATCTCTAAAATTGGTTTCTATTTCATGATTTTCTTGTAATGTTAGTGAAGAATCTTGATACTTGAGTTTTGGAAAGGTAATTCACAACCACTTGAAAAATTAGCTTAGTTTTTAGGTTTCTATGGGGTGAATAACAACTTAAAAGCTTAACTTCTTCTATTCCATTGCTCATGATATGAAATCTTGTAACGTTGGTTTACATTCTTGTACTAACTCTTAATTTGATAAAAAAAAAATAAGAATTATTTTATTTTTATACTTTTGTCATTTGTAATATTAACCAATTGATATTGATATAGTTATTGGAGTGTCTCTTTCTAGCATATCCTAAATGATTATGTAGATTGAAATTTCATCATAACAAGAAGCTGATATTACTCTTCTATGAAAAGAAAAAATGCAACAAAAAAATAAAAAAATGTGCATAAAATTAAAATAATTTTATAAATAAAAAATAATATTATACGTGGCAAATAAAAAAAAATAAAAAAAAGAAAATATTGCATAATTAAATTGTATACCTAGAAATATCTATCTATTATCTATATGAAGCTTAGACACTCATTTTAAATGGCGTGTCAGACACGACACTCGTATGATACCTGTAGGACACGTATCCGTGAAGTGTCAAATTCAAAAAGTATTTGTTAGATTTCTGACAATTCTAGTACGGTTCTAACACAAATTTAAAAAGAAAAAATACATTAATTTTCTCAAAATTCAAACTTTATTGTATAAATTGTTATTATGATTACAAAACTAAAAAACAAATCATTGTGAACCAGTCATAAAAAACATATTTTCGCTCCAAAAAATAATCTGAAACATACTTGTACACATAAATCTTTATTGTCAATGAATATAATTCATCATTATATAATATATAGATCCGTGTCCCCGTGTCCTACATTTTAAAAATTTTACGTATTTCCGTATCCGTGTCCGTGTCGTATGAGTGTATGTGCTATATACCTTTTCATCACCTTCATCGTTAATTAAACCTCTTCATGCTGAAAAAAAGTTTATGATATTCAATTAAAATAAAAAATATACATAATATTTTTAAATGATTTTAAGGGAATGAATAAAGAGATTAAAAGCAATTGGTGATGCCTTAGTCGGCTTGAGGTTACAAATCCAATGCAAATAAAATGATGGGAGAATAAGATGAAAGACTATCAAAATTGATGAGACGGAGACTTTTAAAAAAGAAAAAATAGATAAAAGAATGCATACTTTTCCATTGAAATTTCTCTGTTGTAAAAAGTTTATAAGTATTTCATTAATTGAAGAAAATATAAATATTAAAGTGTATAGAAAAAAAAATACTGTGAAGTTTAATATTTATTTATATGACAAATCTAAACATAATAAAAAATGAAAAATAGAGATGATCAGATAATGAAGGTTCAAATTTATTTTCCTCGATTAAAATTAGAAAAACTAATTATTAATATAATTGAACAATAAGTCAAAAGAAATAATTATATATAAGAATTAAATATGCTTTTGCGTTACATACACATACGTCTAATCCAAATCTAAACTTCTAAATACTTGTAATAAGAAAAGTTTTTAAATGATTTTTTATATAAAAAATTGACAATGTCTATTTCAATATTTTTTTTAGTGTAAATACTCAACAAAATAAATAAAGTTTGGACTAAAAATAAAAATAAATTTTATAACGTATAAAAGAAAAATAAATTTAATCCTATAAATACCTAGAGTGACTTGGTCTATTTGAATCTTAAATAATTCAAAACAATCTCGTTGTTTTAAGAAAAGTTATTACAAAATTTAGTCTGCTAAAAAAATTGTTTCTACAGAAAAGGATGATTACCGATTTTTACATAAAAAAATTAATAGATATTCTATATTATTTATTCTCATTTCTTATATTAACCATGTGTTTTCATCAAAGTTGCTCAGTAGATTAGATGGAAACTGTCGTTATTTTAAAATAAAGAGATTTACAAATACAGAATCATTTTAACATGATCAAAATTAAAGGAAAATCCTATATAATTTTTTAAATTGTTTTCACTTGCTAATTTATAATTTATATAGAATAATTCTATATACCTGCATTATGCAGATTTTATCAGCTTACACATATTTTATGTAATGTGTTCAGCAGTAGCAGATAGTGTTCATCTGTGATGCACAAAGTTTGTATTGTAGTGGCACCAAAGGAGTAATTAAGAAAAGAATAAACAAGTAAAATGAAGTGATAGTATTGCTTTAGGAAAATATAAAACGAAAATTAAAAAGAAAAAGCACCCAAAACTTTTAACCAGATAAAATTTCTTAATACAATGATTGATTAGCACATGCATCAAAAACCGTTAAGGAAATGATAGTGACCACTTATTGCTTTCCAGAAGAAAGTGTGGAGTGTGAAAGAAAACTCCATGAACAAGCTTCAAAGAAAAAAGAAGAGAGAATTGGATTCCTTTGTTTCTTGCATTGCCTTAACTTCTTCAAACATTTCTTCGTCCACAAGTCTTCTATAAAAGAAAAAAACTAATGCACTTATTGTTTTAGGCAGTGTCTATCCAATTGCCAATTCTTTACACACTTTCTTTTCTTTTCTATGTATATTTATCTGTTCACATGAAATATATCTCAAAATTAACACCTCAAAACTATTTTTAAAAAATTAAAATTTATGTCTTTGAACAAAAAATAAAATAAATTTTATTTTTTTTAATATATTTTAAAAAAATAATTATTATGATCAACTTTCTGTTGGATTCATAATATGCGAGCAAGTGCAAACTTTACTTTATGAAACAATTTTATAAAAAAAAAGTTAAACTTAAATTCACTTTTTAATATGATATAAGAGTCATTTGAAGTCAATCCTAACGAAAGTTTGTTGAACTTATCATAATTTTAACGTGAGGAGGTGTATTAGAGATCTCACATATAAGAATATTTCATAGTATATAAGTGGGTTTAAACCTCAGTTAGACTTAAAATCCACTTTTTAATACCTTATAAATTAGTGATTAAATTTTTTATATTTTAAAAATCAAATATATTTAAAAATTAAATATAAATTAGAAGTGTCAAGAGTAAAAATAAGAAAGATGAATAATGTATATAAAAATTCATAAAACATAATCTTAAAATTTTAAGTTAGAGAATATTGTTATAATTCTTTTATAAATTATTTTATTGATAGTATTCCAATATATTTTCCTAAAAAAATTGAAGAAAAATGTGTGTTGTGCATAAATTAAGGAGTAATTGGTCCATAGAATTGGTGTGTTCTCTTAGAATAATTAGAACGTTGTAAAAGTGCATGGGTTTGGGAGCATGATGAAAATGGGTTTGAATTAGGTGTTAGATGAATTAGCACATGCCACCACAAACACAAGGTTTTCACTATTTCTAATTGTTACTTTCTCACTTTCTAACTTTGCGCGAGTCGTAAATTGCAATTTTTTTTTTAAATTTTTTTGTGGTGAATGATATCATCACGACGTCATATCCAGCACTCTATTTTTGTAAATGGTTTTCTAATATAAATATTATTGTAAACTTATTATTGAGACTTGAGGTAAATTTATTATTTATTTAAAAACAGATAGATTTTTTTTTAAACGAGGTTTATAAACTTCTTCAAAATTTTCATTAGTATTTTTCTAACGGAAATAATAAACTAATAGTATTATTGTAAATTACCACGTACAGTTTCTTAATTTAAACGAACACATACAGTTTTGAACAAGTACAAACTAATTTCTATTATTTACAATTACAAATAGTAATTACCTTTTGAAAAAGGAAATAACCAATTTTATAAGAAGCTATTACAAAACATGGTTTCTTATTTTAATAAAATTTGAAATTATTTTTGGCTTCCAATTATTCCAAATCGTAGTTCTTTCTCTTTAACAGGGAAATTATGTTGTTATAGTCTGTCACAAAAAAGTGTAACATAAAACGGTAAGGTAGTTAATTAGGGTTTGTACGTAGCTCATAATTGGAGTAGCAGATCGAAACAATCATTACTTCACTCCATGCTTTCTTCATCTTTCTTCTTTTTGCTATTCAATCCAAATATATTTTATTCCTGCTAATTCACTTTCAAACCTCATAATTAACTTCTCTAACTTTCCAGTGGAATCATAAAATCATTTTTAAAATTGGTTCTCTTCTCAAAATATAATTCCGATTTATTCTTAAACATTTTGGAAAAAATATATTTTAGAATGGAAATTTTATGGCTGCATTCCAAAATATATAACTAATAATTATTTATTAATTGTTTTATACTGTTTATTGGAATATCTTATAATTTTGTTTGCCGAATAAATTTTACCTGTTGTTTTTTTTGGTAATTTTTATTTATCAACGGATGTTTAACATTTATTGACGAATTTTTACTGTTGATAAAATTAATTTCTTTTAGTGATAGAAAGATTTTTATAGAAAACTTTACAATTTATTCTTGAAGATCGAAAGTTAAAACTTTCAAGAAAAAAAATTAATGCTAACAAAGAAATTTATTGCCTAATTGTATTTTTATCATTGGTCATTTATATATTCTATCACATTTCCAAGTAAAAAATGTAAATTTGTCCGTAAATAGCATACTTATGAATAAAATATATATCTATTATAGGTATGCTTATACAGTGATATTTTGCGGACACAATTGTTTCACTGATTATCAAACCGTATTCTCTTATTAAGGATCAAAAAACGAAACATCCAATCTGTTAGGACTTTTAAAAGGTCACAGGAATACTCTTGTAATTACATATGAATGTAGGGTACACGAAGAAAAATATAGAGGTGCAGGAAGCAAAAATCGTAAACTAAAGGGCCGTTAGTTATGCATGTTGAGAAAAGGAAAACATTACGGCAATTTCTCCTTCCACCATATCAATTTCAGCATGCACCCAATCAGCTCTAGAAAATGACAAAAATATTTCTCTTAAATGACGAAAATAACTTTACACAAAAATGAGAAAAATGATTTTTGAAACTTTTATCTGAAATATTTTGGATTTTAATTTTTGGAACATATTTTTGAATTCTGAATTTTTTTATCCAGAATTTATTTTTAGTTATGTGTTCAAATTTTTTTTTCCAGCATGTATTTTTTTTATTTCTCAATTATAATTATTATTTTGGATTTTTTAATTTGGAATAAGGGTAGTTTTGGAAATTTAAAAAATTGATATGGTGGAGGTTAATATATGACTTTATATCTTTTTTAATTTTTAATTTTACTTTTTAACGCGACATATTTCCTTTATTTTCTTTGTTTTATAATTTTTTTTATTTGTGATATTCCGTTTTAATGAAAAAAAAAATGTACCATGTCACAAAGTAAATTTTTTAAGTAAAATATGAGGTCACCTCAAGGTGCCTACACTTACACTTTTTAAAACTATTTCACAGATTTTTGTAATAATACAATACATAAATTAATCTTTATAATGTAAATTTTTATGGGATATCAATTTATATAGAGAGAGTGTAAAATGATTTCACTCGTTATCAAATTATAAAAGTAGACTTTGGGCCTTCCACTAATGGATATTTTCTTTTTCACATTCATAGATTCTTTCTGCAACTCCATATTTTTGGTAAAAAAATAGATTTATCCTTAATAAAATTAAAAATTAAACTTAAGTACGCACTTCATCATCTTCTTCGTTTCAGTGAAATGGCTTCCAAATTTTTTTTGGACACTAGTAAATATTACATTTCAAAGATGCAAATGCCTAGCATTCATTCTAATTTAAATATTCTAAAGTCTCTTCTAATACCTAAACATTGTTTGATGAAGTTCCAAAATCCATATCTTCAAATAAAATTGGGGATCAAACACTTTGCACATCCGTGAAATGTCTGCATCGCACCATGGGTTTGAAAGTACATCTGAATGAATTTTGAATTTTAAAATTTAGAATGTAAATATATTTTTTGAGTTTGAAGATAAATTTTGAATTCTAGAATTTGGAATACAATTTTGTATTTTGAATTATATAATTTTGAAATTTTTTGAATTATACAATTCAGAAATGAAAAAAAATAAAAATAAACCATGCACCTTTTGTCAAATGGTAGTTTTGGAAATAAAATAATTATGAAGGTGCAGTAAGAAATTATGGAGTTACAGGAAGAAATTGCCCACAAAATGTGACTGACTATGATAAAAAGGCTGTTTCTTCCTGCACCTGACTTCCTGCACTCCATCATTTGATGAAAAGACCATTTTATCCATTTTAAAAATGACTTCCAAATTAATCTTTTTGGAATATTTCCAGAACATACTTTCTAGAACATATTTTATAAATGTAAGGGTGCAGGAAGAAAAATATAGAGGTGCAGGAAGAAATACCTCGATAAAAAATACATTCTTAAACATGTAAATCCAAACAACCTAGGATATCCACATGCTGATCCAAAACCAATTTCTAATCCCTAAGAGCAAATTTCCCCTGCACTCCATACCTTCTCCTTACAATAGCCTTCTCAATATGTTGGAGAGTGTGATGTCTTATTTTTTATTTTCAAGTGGTGGTCGGTGGTTAATGAGGTAAGTTTTGTTTGCTTAATATTTTTTTTTGGAAGACACAAAACCCAGGAAAAAAACTCAGCAAGATGTGAAAATAGAGTACAATATCTTTGCATTGGAGAACGTCAAATATAACGAATCTTCTCGCCAAACTTTTCACACACGCTCAAATGATGGAATTACTCTCTCAAACACTACGACTGGAGAAGAGTGAAAGTTTTGCAGTTGGAAGGGAGATATTATAGTACATGAATGCAACAAAGGATATTTAAAATTGTGAGATTATGCTCTATTTACGATTAACACTAAAATAGATAGAGAAATAAAAAAAGAGTAAACTAAAATAGATAGAGAAGATAGAAAGCAGAGTATATGATTGTTAAGTGTGGGATGGTGTAGCAGGTACAAGAGTTGTACAATTCCACTAAATGAGAAAAGAACAGTGGATGGTGGAGCAGGAGCCCATATCATGGCATGGGACCAAGAGAACAACAAAACCCACATGGAGATCCAATCCCACCACAAACATTGCAAAGGAATCAAACAGAAAAATTTAATGGACAGAGACTGAAGATGAGAGTTAGCTTCAATAATTCCCCCTTGCATTCATTTCTCAATATTATAGGAGGGCCCAAAGCCACCTTTCTCCTCTGTAAATAGATGTGACATTAGAGCTAACACAAGAATACACAGTCCCTTTTTTCCTAAATTTTACTCTCTACACTCAAACAAATATCTACACCTATCTATCATATTACTGTACACCAATTCCTCCATTCTTGAGTCCAATTAGGTGTTAATGGTTGTTACACTAATTGGGAGCTTCCTCTTCATCTTAACTGTTGGAAAGTAGATGATTTCATCCTCCTCAGCAACCCATCTGCATAGTACAAACCACTTATAGAATGAAATCATAAAGTGGCTTTTAATTTTTCTAGACAAGTTGTTACCTGTAAGTAGTAACAAGATGGTGAAGGAAAATAGAGAGCTCTAGCCTTGAGAGTTCTATGCCAGGGCACAGTCTCTGTCCACCACCAAATGGTGTAAAGCAATTGTTATTAGCTCCAGCTCCACTTTTCTGTACTCATAAATAACTCCGTCATTATGAGTTTACACTTTCCTTATATACCTATCATATCATACACTTTTTTATGCTTGCTTGCTAACTTACCTCCCATCTCCAAGGATCAAACTTAAAAGGGTTTTCATAATTCATGCCATCCATATGAACAGAAGTAAGAGATGCCACAACACACCAATCCTTAGGAATTAAATACCCTACACACGCTCAAAATAGTAAAACTGCATCAAATTTTGTACAAATGCTTCAGGGCCAATCAAACTTTGTACAAATCCTTTTCTTTGAAAACTCACCTTTAATTTCTACGTCTTTTACTGCTTTTCTCCAAATGGCATTCACAATATTTGCCATTCTAAGAGTTTCGCTGATAACCTTGTGAGTGGTAAACCAAAGACAGAAAGGAAAAAAAAAATCTGTCACATGGTATTTCATAGCAGATAATTTTATGATAGTCGGTTGGAAATTGATTTTGCCTTCGATAGCTACCGTTAGAGGCTCACATTTTGAGTAAATGGCAGTTGAAGGTAGTCACTCCATACATAATCATCTGAACTATTTTTCTGCTTCTTCAATTCCATGTTCTCTTCCTGGTGTGAAACAATCAAAGGAACCAAATATAAATTTAGTTACTTCAACATAGATTTATGCTACCTAAGAGTAGAAAAACAAACTGTAACTTTTTTCTACTCGACTAAACCAAATTGATCTAAGTTACTGATCTGTCTTGCAAATATGAACTTTTTTTGGCCAAGTTTTCACTGAACAAAAATTAAGGAAGAATAAAGTGAGTTTGGAGACTGGGAAAACAAAAGGGTGTGTAGTGGAAGCATATAATTGGTGGTCCTAATTTCAGAGCCGTTCAATATGTAGCATCGCGAAAAACACAACAAATTTCCACATTCACATCCATGTTAGCCCCACTTCAAACTCGTATATGCTTCATAGTGCTCCAAAGGAAAATGACTTGTTAGAGTACTTCAAACACTTCTTTATCGTGGCCCGTACCGCACACGAGCACCAATCTGTAGGGTCCATCAAGATTCCATTCATCTTCACCATACACATTCAATGCTTTAATTTTATCTCCAAAACTTAGGTAGGACTTTCTGTTTTAATTTCTTTAATTGTTATCCAGGATTTTAGTTTCGGTCAATGTGAAAACCAATTCATGTAGTGGTGAATGGCAGATGTCAACTGCTACAGATCCTCTCCAATTAACTTGCAGATCAATAAGATGGTAGAAATAAAGAGAAAGTTGAACAAAATATTATGAACAAGAACTACAAATCCATTCCTTAAAGTTTTGCATTAGATCATAATCTTTTATACGAGTTCTATGATTACTTCGTATGTGGATATAATGAATGAGTGAGAAAATGTACCAGTAATTTGGATAGAGCAAGGGGATAGTCACTGAGAAATTTGACAGCCATGGTCATAGCCGTGGGAAGAGTCTCCTCCCCAGGGATCATCATCTCAATTATATTCTCACAGATATTTTCCAACATGTTAGAGATAGTGTTTCTATCACCAATATCCCTCAAGAGCACGTCCACCACATCATTTACTGCAACTCCCTTCTCTTCTGAATTCTTGTTGTTATGAATACTATTGTTCCTTTCCTCTACTACCCTCTGCACTATCTTCATCATTCTTTCCTTAGCCTTCAAAATTAGCGACAAAACAACTTATATGTAATTTTAAACAAAAAGCTTTGAATTCGTGACTCAATAATTAATGACAAAAAAGTGAAATTTCAATCCTTTTTGTCATTTTCGTTGTGGATTTAGAGTGGGGGAGAAATAACCTTCAAGGATTTATGCAGTCTTGTTCCAGGAAACTTGATGGGTAAGCAAATCAACCCTTTTATGAACTCTTCAAATTCTCTCTTCAAGAAGTCTAAATCTTCACCGGGACCAATGCTAAGAAGAACTTTAACCAAAATAGTGAATGTGATCTGATATATATTTCCGGGGAAACAATTGAAGAAAAAAAAAATCTCTTAGCCATTGAATTGATTGGTAAGCCAAGATCATGTCAGCAAACACAAACATTATTCTTGAATACAATTTGACGAAATCAAGGTGCATGTATGTATAATAAAATGAAGTGGACCTTTTTGACTTGATCTTGAACGTAAATTGGTTGGTGGGTCCAAGTTGCAAAGCATTGTTGAACAGAGTGCTGAATATCTGTAGTGATTCGAGCTTTGAATTGAGGGGATCGTAGGAAGCCTCCAAGGAGTGAATGAATTTTCCTATGCATGTTTCCGTTCATTTGGAGGATAGAGTACTCTCCCATTAGTTCTCTTACCGATTTTGGATAAGCAGGGACGAATATGTTCCCCTGGTTCTGCAGAATCACCTTGTTCACTTCTGGGTCTGTGGACACAATCACACCAGTTCCCAAAATGCTTGTCTTAAATACATTACCATACCTGCACACAAATATTCACACCCCAAATACAACATTACAAGATATCTCACAACATTTCTTTTGGTTTAATTCTGTGTTTCTCTTCCCATTGTATGAACAAAAAGCTTTGTTTTAATAAAATTTGTTTATCTGCAAAATTTAAATGAGTAGTTAAACATTATTTACTAGTCCTCTTATTTTATAACGTAAGAAATAAGAGAAAAAAAAGAGAAATTTAATATACTGAATGACTTGATCCTTAAATGCTGCTCATAGAGTTCTATCATAAAACATAGATCAGACTTGAATTCGTATATAAATACACAAAATATTGATCCATAGGAATGTAAAACCCTTTAATAACTTGTTAAACATGTGTTATTTTTATTAAAAAACTATAGTACTTATCTAACACAACCTAAATTTTGTCCTTCAAAATATTAACCCTATATTAAAATTAGACTGGACACATTTCCCCTTTAATTTAAATTACATGTGATTTTACTCTCAAGTTTTTTGAGTCAACTAAACTTTTTATTTTTGAAATCAAGCAAAACCAGCCCTTCTATCAGTTTTCTTTCCTAAAACTAACATATAAACATTTTTTTTATAAAAATATTTATGAGTTTATAAATATAAAAAAATTTAAAATTTCAAAAAGCAAAAAAACATGTAGAATTATTTTTTATAAAAATTGAAGGAATTTTAGAAAATGAAACAAAGGATTGGATTTGGATAGTAAAAACTTTAAGTGAAATAATATGTATGAGAAATTAGAGTTTTTAAGTGAAAGAAATTGGATAGTAAAAACAAAGGAGATGTATTAATTTTTTTTTTCTGTTCCTCTGAGTAAAAGAATTTAATTGACTCAAATAAAACTTAGAAAGATGAACATGAGAAGTAATATAAAGTGAAGAGCCTAAAAGGGAAATTGAACCTGAACAATGTTTGTGGTTACTGGGTGCAGAAGCAACTGCAACTACAGTTCTAGAATCCACTAAAGTCCAAAGGTGAATCTAGAATAGCTCCAGTTATGGCAGAAGCAGGCTTTTCTGCTCTTCCTTGTTTGGATATGCTATTCTCTCTATAGAAGCTGCAAGCCTACAACGGTACAACTATAAATGGTTCATATCTATTAATTATATCACCAGGGCTTTAATGTTCCCAAACATGGTGCTCCCTCATCTCTACTACCATATATATCTTCACCTACGTTCATTCAATTCGCTTTCAGGCTTGTGTCACTTCTCCATCTACAAACTCTCATATACCATTTTTTATCACTTCATTCAAAGGACCTGTTACTGCTAATTTACCCCCCATTCTTAATTTTGCACTCATTCATTTCTAGTTCGTTACTTCAACCATGCACACACTCAAACACATTATCCTATATCTGCTGCATAAAGGGTCTCCTTCTCTGTCTTCATGCCACCAACATCTCAGAAAAAATGTTAACTTGTACAAAATGTTAACATGATTTCTTTCTCTCTCTCTCTCTCTCTTTTACCACGTCATCCATATTATCCATGCATATATTTATCCAGAAAACAATATCATTTATTTTCTCCCAACCATGTTACTTGAAGTTTCCAAGTAGGTTGCTAAACTGAGTGCAGACATATACAAATAATAAAAAATATAGACAGAGGCTAGTTGAATAGTTCCTTTTTGACCATTTCAAATCTAAAGTTTAAAATTTTATTTGCTTAAGTGGTTATGGTATGCTAATACTAGTTAAATAGTTGCTTAAAATAAAAACTGTAGGAAATGCTACTTTTTTTTTCTGCATTTGGTTGAACAGTGTAGATGTGGTCCACGTAGAAGGACAGAATTGCCACTAACACATAAAAATATGCGAACATTGTAAAGGACCACACAGAGTTGTTAAAAGTTGGGCCTTCAGAAAGAATAGAATAGGAGTAAGGAGATGTGTCCATGGGGACAGAGACATTTAGTGGTTTTCATTTTCCTGCTATATATATATTTGATCAATATATACGTGTGTATGGATATATACCTAATAGGGAATCACAAACATATATTATAAATTGACCACTGATAGTTGTTGTGACTCGGGAAATCACTTATGTGCATCAATGATGTAATGCTCCAACCGTCCTAGAGTGGAGAAGATAAGTGAAGGAGAAAAAGAAAAATTGTGTTGGGTGAGAGCATGCACGTCATCACCCTCGTGGAGAATGAAACATGGTATAAGTGAATGACAGAAAAACAAAAGCAACAAAAAGCAGCAAAATTAACTGATAGGAGTAGAAGGGTCATACAGAGACTTGCGCTTTTCCATGAAGCTCACCGGGTTGGATGTGTAGCCACAAGCAATGAACTCAAGGGTCTCTCCAAGTAGAGGCCAACCTTTGTTCCCTCTAGGAACTTTCCCCTTCTTCTTCTTCTTCTGCTTCACCCTATTACTGTTCTCCTTTTTCACACACACAAACCAGTACCAACAACATATAAACACACCCATCAGAGTCCACAGTCCAATAATCCATTCCATGCCACACACAATCAAACAGATTCTTCCCAATTCGCCTTTGATGACCCTGAAACCCCTCCAGCAATAGCTAGTTCAGGCTGCTGCTGTAACTTCTGAATTTGAGTTCATGCAGGTGTTAGGTGATAGATAAGTGTCTGGGGTGGTGGTGGTGGTGGTGGGAGGGGTGAAAAAAAGAAAGGGAAAGAGAGAGAGAGAGAGAAGGAGGTATTGAATGTTTGGAAGAAACTTCTTTTTGTCCTTCCTTATAAATGAGAGTGGGGTTACACATATTGAGAGGGAGATTCTGAAGATCTAGGGCTTGAAGCAATCATTTAATGTGATGGCTTTATTGGGTTCACCTAATCAACCGTGATCGTTTATTTTGTCTTCACTCAATTTAGATAGTTCTTAATCCCACATCTTTCCCATCTCCTAATTACCCCACCCATGCCTTTCCCTTCCTACCTCCTCTGCAATTATTTTTCTCACCTTCTTTTCAATTTACTTTTTTTATTTCTCATCTTCCATCTTATTCTATTCTTTACATTCATGTTAAAATTAATGATAAGATACCACAAGATAGAGATAAAATAAAATTGTAAAAAAAAGTGATTGATGTTTTGAATCAGTGAATGAAATATTTAAGGTGTTCGTGGATCCTGTCATGTATTATGCTGATTTGTTACCTGGTACTCTTTTGTAGTAAAGCTGTTTGTTGTTTGGCCAAAACAAAATATTAAGGTTAAGTGTGAAGGTTCTCCCACTCCATCTCAGGATTAGGTACACCAAACTCCACCAGTTTAAAGTATAATAGCACGTGAATACAATTTTAATTTTTTAAAGCTTGGATCATGGCCATATTTATAATTATTTATCATTAGCAATTATTGTGAATTAAGATAAGTACCTGTTGCTTCAGAGATCTTCTTCTTCGTCAGATCCCACACTGAATTATTTTTTATAATAAAACTAATACTAATGTATATGAAAGCTCTTATCAATAATACAAGAAAATAAGATACCACAAAATATGTCAACTGTTTGTCAGTGATTGATGTTTGTACAGAACGATGTGGCATTTTGATGATAAGGATTTCAGTCACAACCTGGAATACTGCATGTTAACATCAAAACAAATACAAAATTGCAAAGAAAGATAATGGGATTCACATACTTTAAGTTCTTTCACAAATGATTAAATTTATGGAGAAAGTCAACTTAACAGAGTATATGTTCATTTATTTAATTTTGTAAATATATAATATTTAACTACATTTTGTGAAAATATTTTGATTATTTTATAAAATATCAAATTAATATGTACTTTATATTTTATAGGGAAATATTTTTACAAATTTAATTAGAAAAACATTTTATTTCTAGAAATTTCATCACAAAATACATAAAATATAATCAATGATAATAACAATAAGTATTATAATAAAAATATCAATTTATCACTTGAGTACGAACAATTTTTAGTGTTATTTTATGTTGTGGTGTTCATATAAAATATAGTATTTTTAAGTTTAAGTATTATAGTTAGTAAATAAAAATTAATTTTATATAAAAATAATAATTAGTTGTTATATTGATTAAATTATATACTATTTTAGAAATTAAAAAAATTTATTGATATTTAAATTAGTTTTATTATTAATAAATAATTTTTAAATTAATATCTAATTAACTATTAAAATTTTAGTTACCAATTATTTAGATTCGAAGTTAACACCTATATTTTAGAATTGGTGCCTATACTCAGTAGTACAAAAGACAAAATCTACAACCAGTATAAGGACAATTCATAAAGAGCTATCGTAACAAAAGAGATGATGTTATTTTTGTAATTTTCGTAATTTTCGTCATTTTTAACAACGATTCCCACCTGAGCTGTCATTATATATGAATTTGTGAGTGATCGGCGAATAGTTCCCTCTTGAACCATCGTTATATATAGTACCTACCAGCATTATTCCTTCACGTGGGCTCCCTAGTGTTCACACTACAAGAAAATCATGAAATATAAACTATTTTTTAGAGACAAAAAATAATTAGTTGCTATAGTGACTAAATCAGAGACCATTTTAGAGACTAAAAAAGTTTTGGTTTCTAAATTAATTTATATTATTGTTAAATGGTTTTTAAATTGGTATCTAATTAACAACCAAAGTTTTTGCTACCAAATTTAGAAACTAAATAATTGGTAGTTAAAACTTTGGTAGCTAATTACATACCGATTTAGAAACCATTTAACAATAATATAAACTAATATAAACCATTTTTTTTGTAGTTTTTAAAATGATCTCTAATTTAGTTACTATAATGACTAATTATTTTTAGTTTCTAAAATTGGTTTCTATTTCATGTTTTTCTTGTAGTGTCACTCTCACTCTCCAACCCACTTCATCTTCTTCCTCTCACTCTCCACCCCACTTCATCGTTATATTACATTATTTATATATTGTTTTGTTACAATGATAAAGTTATAAACTTACATTTTACACATTTTAAAAAGAATTATAAACCACTTATCAACTATCACATCACTAACAAACTAAAACATATTTTTCTCACAATAATTTTTTCTCACATGTTCACTCTAACATATCCACATACTCACTTTTTTTTCACACAATAAATTTTTCTCACACATTCACTATAACATATCCAATCTAGATATACTCACTTTTTTTCACACTTTACTCTCAAATCCTCACACATCCACTCCCTTAAATTCCCACAAATCCCCTATCCAATCAAAAAAAAAATCATGTGTTAACTCACAACCTTTTAATATGTTAAAACACACTTTAATTGATTAAAATCACTAAAGTGACTATTTAAATGATTTTAATATATAAAATGTGATTTTAATATATTAAAACAATGATAGATGCAAGTATGGAAGGATTTCAAGAAAGGATATTAAACTTTGATAATATGAGGAGGTTGTGAAGAAAACACATGCGTCCAATAATGCAGCAGTAGTTATATCCACTCTTCATATTGCATTCAAAGCCCAATCATTATTAGTTAATTGTATGCAACTTTTTGTAAAACCCTTCAATGTCAAACTCCTCTTAAATGAGCGATACTCTAATGATACCTTCAGGAGAGTTACATATGTGAAGTATTTGTTAGATTTCTGATAATTGTAATACGGTTTTAACATAATTTAAAAAAAGAAAAATATATTAATTTTCTAAAAATTTAAATTTTATTGTATAATTTTTTATTATGATTATAAAATAAGAAACAAATCCTTGTGAACCAGTCATGAAAAATATCTTTCTGTTTCTAAAAGTAATCTGAAACATATTTGTGCACATAAATCTTTATTGTCAATTTATATAATTCATAATTATATAATATATAAATTTGTGTTCTCGTGTCCCACATTTTAAAGATTTTACATATTTTCGTGTCCTACATTTTAGAAATTTTACATATATCCATATCCGTGCCGGTATCGTATTAGTGTTCGTGGTATCTGTGCCAGATAATGTCCAACACGTTAAAACCGACACTTAAGTTTCTAAATTCATTCCAAGTCCACATGTAAAAGTCATTATTCTATGATGATTGTTGTTTAAAAGTTTCAATGTTTTCATGTTATCTCTTATTTAAATGAATAAACATTTGAATTTGAAGAGTTTGCTGTAAAGGAGAATAGCCACAAACACTCTGGAATATGTTGAGTCAAATCGAAGTGGTACAAGTAGTAGTGGAGATGAGTAAACCTTGGTGATAAAGGGCACAATCCCTCTCCTTACCAGAAATAAAAACGTAAAAGCAATCATGTGTCTTGTCCCAAAAAGATTTTTTGGACCTCTCACTCCCATGATGATTACCTTTCCGAGAGAAAGACTATAAAAGACTCAAGAAAAACTTTGAAGGACATGATAATGTTGAGACAGAAATTTGATAATTCAAGATTCGATTCTCCCAATTTCTTAGTTTCATAGTGCAAAAGATTTTGATTTTCGGTTGTAATTAGTGTTATTGTGCTATAAGTAATTCTTTTATCTTGATCTTACTAATATAAAGTAGTCAAGTTATTTAGAAACGTTTTTAGTCTTCGGTTAAATGGTAGCACGTTTTAATCTATTAAAAAATGCATATATTAAAATTTTGGTTAATATTTTTTGTTGATTAAATTTTTATTCAGTCCATTAAAATTATTTAAGCATTTTATAATTTTAATATATTATTTTAATCAATTAAAACATGGTTTTAATCTATATTTTAAAAAATCACTTTTTAGAAAGGTGGATTCATTTAGAAAAATTTAACTTACTTATGGCAATACACTTCTTAAATTTGTACTAATACATAAATAGTATCAAAATTCATCATCATAATACTTTTCTATGTTCTATTTGGAGAAGAAACTTTTTTAGGTGATCTTGTTTTTTTTTTTTTTAAAGTTTTTTGTTAGGGTGGTCAAGGTCTTGTTAGTGAGAGGGTTTCATAAATGGTTTTGAAAATATAAAATTCAAGATCTTGATCTTGGTATTTGTGATTGAAATGAGATTTTATTTCAAAGTGTTTGTATGACACTACAATACAATCATGAAATAGAAACCAATTTTTAGACACCAAAATAGTTAGTTACAATAGTAACTAAATTAGAGACCATTTTAGAAATTAAAAAAAATTGATTTCTAAATTAGTTTAGTTATCCATTATTTTGTTTGGACCATAAGACTTCTATTATGAAAAATGGATTTTAAGCTTAACTCAACTCCATAAAACCAACTCATGAGGTTGAGGTTTGCACCCACTTATATACAATGAAAGGCTATAATCTCTAGTCGATGTGGGATCTCCAACACATCCCCTGGGTGGTCCGATAAGAGCCCGATAGCGGGTGGCACGATAGGCTCAACACAAACACTCGTTAGGATAGACTCGAAATGACTCTGATACCATATTAAGAAAGTGAACTTTAAGCCTAACTCAACCCCATAAAACTGACTCATGAGTTTGAGGTTTGCACCCACTTATATACAATGAAAGACTCTAATCTCTAGTCGATGTAGGATCTCCAACAACCTCAGACTTAGAAACATTGTATTACAAGCAAGAAAATAAGCACAAAGTTTCCCTTATTACAAGCCAAGTCAGTGTTGAGTACATGAGCAACTTCTGCAGATAAGATCCCCTGCTCCTATCGATCTAGTTGTATTTTTTTAAGCCAAGTTTGAAGCCCAACATGTGCAGTAACAGTCCAAAGTAGTTCAGCCTGTAAGCCAATTTGAGAAACTCTAGCTTGAACTTACTCCAAGGAGGATACCTTGGTTCAATTTCAAGGATCAGGTTTCTATGCATTACTGCTTTTTCATGGCTGAAAGTGTCAAAAGAGTACTTTCCATGGTACCTTCCAAGACCACTCGCACCAACACCTCCAAATGGTAGTGTATCACATAAAAACTGCACATACAAACAAACTATTACCCCATTTCTCTGCATTGTAATTTTCTTCATAAAAAGGAAAATTAAGTCAGAGAAGACAAGCTAGTTAAAAGCAATACTTGAACCATAGTGTCATTAAATACGACACTTCCTGAGGATGTTTCGGATAGAATTCTTCTCTTGAAAGTTTCATCTTTGGTGAAGGCATAAATGGCAAGAGGTTTCGGTTTTGCAATGATAAATTCAATACTTTCTTGAATTTTATTCAGCTGCACAGATACCCAGTTCAAGAGTTGAATGAGACAGTCACAAAATATATTCCAGAACTGAAATATGAAATGGGATTTCCATGCTCACTGTGATTATAGGAAGCACTGGACCAAATATTTCTTCTGTCATTATCTCAGAATCTAGTGGAGGGTCTAACAGGATTGTAGGCTCAATGAACCTAAAAAGGTTGGAACGAACAAATCGATCAATTAAAAGAAAACTAGTTAACCACTTCCACTTCTGTTTGCCAAAAGCAGGTAGAACTTACAGGTTTTCTTCATCGATCAAACCACCATGAACGATGGAAGCGGCAACAAGAGGTTCTTTGAGAAGATTGCGTATTCTCTCAAAGTGATGCTTGTTTACTATTCTCGAAACTACTTTTGATTCCGCAGGGTTTTCACCATAAAATCTTCTGATTATCTTCTTTAATTGCTCTATCTGCAAGAAAACCAACAACTTTCTATTAGAAAACAAAAGTTAAGAAAAAATAGATGCTGGTGATTGTGATAAATACCACAGATGATGAGAACTTCTCCTCAACAAGCAAATAGTCTATTCCTATGCAAACTTGTCCACTGCAAGGTCCCCACTTTCCTCCTACAATTCTTTTGACTGCCAACTTGATGCCCATAAATGTGCAGAGAAAAAGAAAACTGAATTAGACCTTGAAATTGAATGAATGTTGCAAGCAAGATAACTCATGTGAACTACCTTAAATTCCGAAGGATTGGGAAAGGAATCAAGTATGGCAGGACATTTTCCACCCAACTCCAGAGTCACAGGAGTTAAGTTCTTTGCAGCAGCAGACATGACTAAGCTCCCCACACGTGAACTTCCTGAAAATTTCACACACCATGAAGAAACAATTCTAGAACCAGAAATCAGTTTGTGGTTGTCTTTGTAGGATAATATCTTAAAATGAAATTGTAAGCAAAGCACCAAGCAAAAGGAAATGGTGTTCAGCCAATGAATACTATTTTTTTTATTTGGTTTGAATGACACAAACGCTCCTAACACTACAAATTACAAAACACTGTTACTTACTTTGGTGTTGATTTGTGGAGAATTTCAGGACTAGTTCTACAGCAAACTTTGGAGAGAAAATTTCTAAGTACAGAGTTGGTATGGAAAATAATACCAGTGAAGAAGATTTTGTCCCATTTTTGCTGCAGTAGTTGTTCACAAACATTTGCTCCACCCTCAATCACCTTAATGGCATTAGAGTCCAAGTAGTGAGGAATGGTATTGGCAAGGAAAGAAGAGCAAGCTGGTGCTTGCTCTGAAGGTTTTATGACTACAACATTTCCAGCAGATATTGCCCCAATCAATGGATCCAACGACAGCACTGCATACAGTTAATATATATTTTAACAGTCTTGCATTAAGTTTAATATACCAAAAAGTATGACCATAATTGAAGCAGTGTTGAACTTATAGTGTTACACAAAATTCTTGACTTACAAACTTTCCTAATAGACTAAAATATTATTTGTGGCTGGCTTTGTAATCCAAAGAAAACCATCATTTTTAGACCTTGAAAGTTTAAATATTCACACATTAGTTCTAAAAGTAAAAAATAATAATCAAAATAAGTGTTTATATTGTTATTTTAATCTTTGAATTTATCTTCTTATAACTTGAGTTCTTAAAAAAATATTAATATTATCACTTATATCACAAGAGTTTCTGAGTTCAAGAACAGATTGCATTATTGCAAGGAGTTTTTTTTTAACTTTATTGCTTTCAAATATTAAAGTAACAATGATTCAATCAAAATTTGTTATTTACTATGGTAGAAATAAAGAGATGTATAGTTGAATACTATTTGGTTTATAGACCTGTAACTCGATCAGAATTTAGTTTCACAAAAAAATAAAATTTAATCTCTAAATATAGAATGTGGAACAATTGACTCCAGCTAGACAATTTATTGACAATTTGGTTTATGAAACTTTTAATTTAATGTAAAATTAATTTAAAAAATAGAATTTATTATCAAATTTGTTCTTGAACATACTACTTTAAGAATATACTACTTTAAGAATAAGATGATTTCATAAAAACTTAGCAACAGATACAGTTGTCTCACTCTTTACACTTTCAAAAGGCTAAAAATGATTTTCATATTTTCAGAAACTAAGTTGTCCCCTGTTAAAATATCTAAAGACAAAAATGTTCATGTAGCATGGTTTTGAATAGTATTGAAACTAAAAGTAAGGATTAAAATATATCTATATATATATATATAGAGAGAGAGAGAGAGAGAAAAGGGGTTTGTCAGGAATTTTGAAGACTCACTGATTGGGAAGTTCCATGAAGAAAATATGAGAACCACACCAAGGGGTTCTGATAACACTTCTGCTTTAGCTGGAAAGAAAAGCAAAGGGATATCACTCTGCAACAGTATCCCCACCAAGAAAAAATGTTAATAGCTGACTTAGGTCTTAACATGAAAATTGTGGAAGAAGAAGCAGCTACAAAACAGTGATTATATTTACTTCTAGATCAAGTTTGCATAAAAATTTGAATACCCTGATGTCGTACAATTCTGATTTTGAGTTTTTGGTGATAAAAGTGTTGTTCAGATTATATACAATTATCAAGCTAATCAAAAGAAAATGACAAGTGCTGAAAGTGGAAGGGATAGATAATAAGGAAAAAAAGGAGAATAGGATAATCTACCTTTTTAGGAGCCATCCATTTCTCAACGCAGCTCAAAGATTTGTTGACTGATTTTTCTACCCCTCCAACCTGCAGAAAATCAATGAACCAGTCAAGAACCCAAGAACACAGTTTAAAGAATCAAAATACAAAAAAGTGTGCACAAATAAATCAAGTAGTAACTATGATTCAGATAATTAAAAACAGTGGTGTTTAATTAAACCTCATCGCGGTAAGCCTCAACAGGGTGCTTCCCAAGATCTAGATGGAGGGCTTTGAATATGGCATCTTCATTCTCATGAATAAGGTCTAAGATACCTGTGAGCTGGTTTTTCCTCCATGTTACACTTTTGGTTTTTCCAGTATTGAAGTATCCCTTCATCTCTCTTAGGATCTCTTCCATTTCCCTATCCATTCCCATAACAATTGAGTTTTCCTTGATACACCACCAAAATTGTATTGATTCTTTTTTGTTAATTTCTTTTTTCTCAAGGTGGAAACCAACTTTTATAGATCGGTGACTTCATTAAATGATATGTTGTTGAGACACCTAACCAAGTTCTTGTTTTTATTGTGCAGTAGAAATAAATTCATTTTCAAACGGAGGTTGATGGATATGTTAGACAAAAGTTTTGGTTTGGGAAATGACGGATTATTGTATGTACTATGTAATAAATTCACTTTCAAATTCAAAGTGGATGGATGTTGAGAAAAGTTCTGGAACCAGATTTATGTACCCGTAGTACAAGACATACCAAAAAGTTAACTTATCATGAAAAATACTTTGTGCTAACTAAAACAACAATCCATAATCAATATTATATATATATATTAATTATTTCTATTTTATATTACACTCTCAAGTGGTTTTATGTAGATAAATGTTTTAAGAGGAGAATTTGTGGTTTGGAAGGAACATGAAATATTAAAGTTACAAGAATAGGTAAGTCAGAAAAAATTCACAAGCTGATTGTGTGGATGTCGTAGGCAAGTTTGAAACTTCTAAAATTCTATAACTATTTTAACTTAAATTTGACCCAATTTATTATGAGAGGTAATTTAAAAGGAAGAGAAATAAAGTCAGAACAGAAGTGTCACTTCCAATCTAAATATGGACTTAATGTTTTATTCTTGATTTATTTATTTATAAACAATTTCACGCTTAAAAAATTGACAATTCTTAATAATTAGAAATAGAATAAATTAATTTTTATCATTATTAGAAAAGTTAGGCATACTATATATGGAAAAGAATACGATTGCAGTTATTTTGAAACTTAATTACGTCGTACTGCTCGTGCTAACCCAAACCAGTTTAATTCTTGCATATAATACTTTCTTATAAATTTCTAATGTATTATTATTAATTGATTAAAATTTGTTAGGAATAAAAAAATTCTAACAAGTACCGTATATTAATTAATATTCTTTTCATGTTACATCAATTTTAATTAACAAGACGTATAACAAAAAACTCAAAAGTTTTTCTAATAATATATTATTTTTTGTCACGGCTAATAATATATTGTTATTTTTTATTTACTAAAATTGTATATAAGGAAAATCATTCCAATAATACAAATTTAAATAAGTTAAATATATTTTAAATATAGTTCCTTCTTGGTTGACCAAGTATAGTTTAAGTTGGTAGTTTCATAAAGGAAGTTAGATATTCGGAAGGGGTTGTGGACCTATATAATTCATTTTCAATAACTACAAAACTCCACCATTCAAGTTACTGTTGATGTAGCCTTTTCGATAAATGGTGGAGACCTCTACCAGTAATATTTTGGACTACCTCTTTATATATATATATATTATATTAACAGGATTTTCCTATATAGTTGTGTTTACGTCGATTGCCATCTTTTTCCTTTTAACTGTTTTCTTAAACTACCTTTTTTACTAGGTTTTGACCATTGTCTTTTACCAGTTAAATTAAAAATATTTCAATATAGATTGTCTAATATTAAACTGTTTAATACTAAAGAGATTGCAAGCAAAAGAAAAGGGACTTCAAAAAATTAAAGGATTATTTTGTTCCTCATAATTATTTATTCGATCAATGGATGAAAGTATACTTAGATCGAAATTGTGGGGAGTACTTCATTCTTTTTTTCTACCAACCTCCTTTAGTATTAGTACACATATGGACAGATTTTTTAAAGTTGTCGTCAAACAAATTCAATAATAAATCCAACTAATCAGTGTTCAAAACGTATCTGTAAGCAAATACAAGAAATATAGCAAGACAGAAATGAGTTTTGAGATTTGTTTGTAGTAAAGTAAAATAGATGCTTAAAAATAATAAAGGAAGTATGTTGATTCTTAGGTTCTTTCAACAATGAATTTATCATAGTTTTCTTTAAATTAACATCCTTTCAATTCTCACATAAAATCAAACTTAATCAAACAAGCGATATTCAGTATCTCCCTCGTCTCTAAGCATTTATTCATGAGACATTTTCTTCTACCTCTTGAACTAAATGAACAAGAGAGTGATTGGAATAAGCAAACTAACCAAGAACTCTAATTAAAGAAAATATTTGAATTATCAACAAGCAATAAAAAAACAATTATTTTAACAAAAAATAGATTTCAAAAAGACTAACAGTAAAACATAAGCTGCTACAAGAAATTGAAGAACAAAACTTTCTTGAATAGGAACCCCAAAATTCATTATGAAATTACAAGAAAATCAACACAAAAAAGTTTAGCCTTCCGTAAGAAGACAAAAAAAAAGAGTTATAATAAAGAAAATAAGAAAACTAAAATGCTTTGTTTTTCAAATGCATTTCATTGTGAAGACTTGTTTTGTTCCCCTTGAGACTTGTTTTGGCCCATGTCGAGTTGAGTCGGCTCGGGCCCATGTCGAGCCGAGTCATGTCGTGCCCATGTCAAGACGAGTCGAGCCGTGTCGAGCCGTGTCGTTTCGAGCTGATGTTGAGCGATTGTTAAGTTGAGTTAGTCTGGGCAAATGTCGTGCCGAGTGGGTCTGATCGAAATCGAGTCGAGTCGGCATGGGCCTATGTCGAGTTGAGTTAGCTCGGGCCCATGTCAAGACGAGTTGGCTCGGGCCCATATCAAGAAGATTTGGCTCGGGCCCATGTCGAGGTGATCCGTTTCGGGTTGATGTCAAGCGATTGTTGAGTCAAGTCAGCATGGGCCGATGTCGAGCCCAGTCGGTCTGGACCTATGTCGAGTCGAGTCGATCCAGGCCCATGTCGAGTCAAGTTGGCCCGATTCAATCCAGGTCCAAGTCTAGCCAAGTGGGCTCAAGTCCAGGTCTAGCCAAGTGGGTCTGAGTATTGATCTAGTCGAGTCAGTCCAGGTCCAAGTCGAGTCGGCTTAGACTCAAGACGATTCAGGTTAGCCCGTTTTCAAATCAAAATAAAATTATTCTAATTGACAAAGTGAATTTAATCTAGATTTAATCTACTTTAAATGAATTTAAAAAATATAAATAAATTGATCTAGTTAAAATGAATATAAATTTTAAATCTAATCTATTTGTTTCAATTTGAATTTATTTTGAATTTTAAAGAATCCGCATGACCACTCCAACTACCAATGGTTCGGTATCCTCACTCCTCATCATAGATCTCAGCCAGATGTGATACCACACAAAATATTTTGTCCAATAAAAAGGAACTTCCTCTTTTCACCATCGTTAAAAAGTTAACAACCAACACCTTAACAAAATCTACCTTTAAATTTTTTGTAACTTTAATTTTTTTTGTAAGAGGGAGGAGGTGAATGAAACAAGTAAAGATTTCCTCAACTATAGAAAGGAAGAACACTTGGGTGGGTTTCTAGCTTTAGGTTCGTCATACTTAAAATCCAAAAAGTCTGTAGATACCTAACTATCCAGATGAGCTTGTGTTGATGTGACATTCAAAACACACAATGTCGTTATAGTAACTCATCCAAAGGAAGTCCAGCACTCACATTATTTATTAAGCAAAAATAAAAATAAAAGAAAGAGCTAGTACTATCTATTAAATTGGAACACAATGAGTACATTAGACCATAAAAGAAAGTACTTTAGTTGTAACACTTTCCATTTTCTCGTGTAGGATTTTATCATTTTTTTACATCATATTATCTTCCTTATATAAAGGAAATTTCCTCTTTTACAAACTAAGGATTAGCCTGCAAATTTCTCTTTTATCACAAAGTGCAAAAGGGATTGAACAATGTGAATTTTAGTTGTATCATCTGAGAGACAATGAACTGATATCTTTGATATAATTATTTAGGAGATTATTTTAGTCTAAATGACATATTTAGTTCACACACAATTTCCTCAAAAAAAATCTAACCAAGTTGACAATGTAGCTGACTTCATTAAATGCTATGTTGTTGAGATAACTAACCATGTTCTTGTTTTTATTGTATAGTAGTAATAAATTCACTTTCAAACTGAAAGTTGATGGATATGTTAGACAAAAGTTTTGGTTTGGGAAATGATGGATTATTGTATGTACTATGTATTAAATTCACTTTCAAATTCAAAGTGGATGGATGTTGAGAAAAGTCATGGAACCAAAAGGATTGTTATTCTATATACCAATAGTACAAGATATGGCAAAAAGTTAACTTATCATGGAAAAACAATTTGTACCAACTAAAAGAACAATTGTCCCTGCATACATATTTACAATATACATATGTACATGTATATATATAGTTAGACAAATATAAATAATATTATTCGAAATTTAAATTTAAGTATAAGTTAATTTTACAAAATCAATTTATAAAGTGACATTTGTACTCACTTATATATATTATGATATGTTCTTATATTTAGTTGATGTGAGATCTCCAACACTTTCCTCCCACGACGAGATCTGTCAACTCGTGCGTGAGACACTATAAACAACGTCGTATACGGTGATAGTTATTTTCGTACTGTGGCGGTTTCCCAAACCGTCGTAGAACTGTCTGTCACTATATACACAATTTTTTGTAGTGAGACCATATATTTATAGGTGATCCGACAACGGATGACTGGATAAGACAAACAAACTCTCGCTAATAAAGACTCTAAGTGACTCTAATATCATATTAGGAAATGAACTTTAAACATAATTCAACCTTAAACAACTTGCTCATTTGCAACAACCATATATTATGTTAATAAATATGGTATTTATTATTTGTTATTAGTTATTTTCATTTAAATATTCTTTTAAAAATCAAATAACAAAAGTAACTTAATGAAAACATTGAAAATTAAAAAAAAATGTTTAGAATTTGATTCTATAAATTTATATGTTTTATTTATACTTATACAAATATTTTTTTTAAAATAATTAATTTTAAAATTTTGAATTTTATTTGATTTTTTGTACAGAAAGACTAAATCTTTTATGTCATTTTATTTGGATCAAAATTTAAGATCATTTTTTTTATTTAAATTTATATTTCAAATAATTATTTGTAAGTAATCTTATTTTTTTAACAAAAATATATGTGAGTATTTATAAATATCAATAACAGGTAAGTCAGAAAAATTCACAAGCTGGATTGTGTGGATGTCGTAAGCAAGTTGAAAACTTTGAAAAATCTAGAACCACATAAATAAATAAAAACATTTTTTTTATTTTAACATAGATTTGATCCAATTTATGAGAGATAATTCCAGCATTCAATCATTTAGAAGTGTGTGCTTCTCCATAAATTTAGAAGTGTTCTCCATAAAAAAAATATGTCATAAATAATTTTTTCTTCTAGTTATAACACTTTAAAAAAAATTATCAAATAGAAACCAATTTTTAGATACCAAAAGAATTAGTTGCAATAGTAAACCATCTTGGAAACTAAAAAAAAGTGGTTTCTAAATTAGTTTTTATTATTGTTAAATAGTTTTTAAATTGGTATCTAATTAGCTACTAATGTTTTAACTACCAACTATTTAGATTTAAAATTTGGTAGCAAAAACCTTGATTTCTAAATTGGCAACTAATTATTTTTTGTCTCTAAAATTGGTTTCTATTTCATGATTCTATTGTAGTGTTAATTCTAATGGAAACACTTCATATAACATATAAAATTTATTTTCCCTAAATTATAAAATTTATTTTAAATTTTTTATTATTTTAATTTATTCAATTAAATAAAAATATGAATTCAAGTACGAGGGTTGTTAAAATATTTGATTAAAAATAATTAAAATTTTGTTTTGCATTTATTTTATATTTTCCCTAGATATGTATGTAAATATATTAGATTATAACACAAAATATTTTAACGAAGATGATTATTTTTTAACGAGTATCTTATTAAAATATTTTCTGTATATTATTTTTTTATTAATAAATTTTAAATATAATATTTTACTTAAAACTAAATTCGTTGTCACTCTTAATATTAATTTTTTTAGATTATTAAAATCAAATATCTCTTTTTTTAGTACATTAAGTTCAATGTTTTTAAAATAAAATAAAATAAAGGCCAATAATAGATGAGTGGGATATTTTTTTTAAAAAAAAATATATAAAATAATTTTTATTTATTTATGTAGGTTAGTGGACCAACTTGTCTCGCCTTGTTGTTGGCTCGTGTGGGTTACGGGTATCGAGCCTACTCAGACCAGCAAGATAGATTAGTGAGTCAACCCCACACTTTTTTGTAGCGAGCTGTGTACCAACCACTTTTATTAATTGGACTTATTAATAGATTACTTATGAAAAAAAAATCTATTTGATATTTCTTATTCCTATTATTTTATCATAATTTAATTTTAATACTTGTTTGCTTTTTTTTTTTTTTTTTCTTACTTATATACATGAGATAGAATATTCAAAATTGAATATTTCTATTATTTTATTTTTCATCCTCTCACCGTTCATTTATTATATTTTTATGTAAATACTAAAAAAGTTTTACGAAAAAATTCAATTCTGTTATATTTAATAGAAAATTAGTATACATGTATGAACAAGTAAATGAATGGAAACTATTGATCATATTGAGAATACCACTTTAAGGGAAGACCCCAAAATTTTAATTAATGTACATGAGAAAAATTCATAGATAGAATGATACTGATAATTCTATTTATAATTATTTTTTATTATTTAGTAGGTATACGTAACATACAAAATTATGCCTTAAAAAGTTTTTTTAGCTAGGGATAATAAGAGGAATATTTACCCCATATATTTAGATATCGAACATAAAACTTTGGAAATTAACGATAATTGTTTTCTAAGTAAGTTTCATTTAGCTATCTGGACATTGTTATTAAAAATGATTATGATTATTACATGTATAATATTATCCACTGGAACAATGATGTTAATAATTACATTTTCATTCTCAAATCTTTATTTATAGTTGTTGCATTTTAAATGATATTAACAAATACAGAAAATTTATTTTTATACTTAGGTAGTGAAAGTGAAAATTCTAGTTAACTAGAACGAATAATGGTGATTCCATTACAGAAGAAGATTCTACGAATATTCCGAAAGACATAAATTGATACAATTTGCTAAAAAAATTAAAATGAAAATAAAAATTGTGAATACTGTAATATTGTAATATTTGAAAACAGACAATTCGGATAGAATTAAATTTTCAATTGATTAAAGTACTTAGAATCTTATGGATGAAGATATAATTTTTATGGATCCTATGAAATTTCATTAAGAAGAAGAATTTTATAAAAAAATTATATTGATTCTTATCAATAAAAATATGATTATATACCTAAGATTGCTGAAACAAGGACAGATAAAGTAAATGACCTTGTAGCATAGTCTTTAGTATTCTTAATAGTTTTTAAAGAATATTTGTACTTCTCATGCGATTCTATGTTTTAAATGTAAATTATGATTGTAATAATTTTTTTTAAAATAGTAAAATAATTGTAGGTAATTAAAATATTTTTACTTTGTCTTCTTTATTTTTTTTTCATTTTTTCTTAGTTCATTTGTATATATTATAAACTCTTTAATCAAGAGTAAGAGTTACAAGAAGATTTTCTAACGATTTACTACCCCAACCTATTTTTATTTACAAGTGTAAATTAATTTTTAAAATAAAAAATTATTAGTATTTAACAAAACTAAATTATAAATACTGGAAAGAAAAAGTTATTCAAGTAATAATATTTCATAATTTTTCTGTAATGAAACTGAATTCGTGAAAGAGAAAAGAATTAATGACAATTAAAATTATTTTTTAAAAAGAAAAATTAAACGCTTAAGTATTTTTTTTAAATAGAAAGATAAAGTAGGTATTTGAAAACAACCGACTTGAACTATATTCTATTAATTTATAATAATTAATATTTGTTTGACACACTAGTAATTAATATATCTAAAATGATAATAATGATTTAACAGAATTAGTTCAATGAATATTGATCATAATAAATTGAATGCACGCACACACATCAACAAATGTATATGAATTTTGAAAGCAATTAAATAAAGTATTAATACATTTAAAATCTGTCCTATTATTTTACAGCAAATAATGTATATTTTAATAACGCTTATTAAACATGTTCTGGCTTTATAATTAGTTAGAAAATGAATTTACATAAATATTGAAATGAAAAATAAAACAGTTGTCTGAGAAAGCAATTAAATAAAGTATTAATACATTTAAATAATGTTGTTCTGTTATTTTATAATAATTAATGTATATTTGAATAGCACTGAATAAATGTGATCCGTTCTTCTTCTAACAACGTTCTTGGAATTTAAGATTAAATCATATTCATAAAAAGAGTGCTTCGATTTTTGGTAAGAATATTATAACAAGAGATATACATAATTATTGTTATTATAAATAAGAAATATTTAACATTATTTTCAAGTGTTTAAAAAGTTAAAATTCAATTTAATAAAAAAAATACTAAATATGAGTTAATTTTTAGTTCAGCAGATGTGGAGAGAGTAATTAAACAGATAAGAAGAGATTAATTAATAGTTAAGTATCCGTTTATCTGAGAAGTGCGTTGGAAATGGTGGAAAAGGTGAAGGAGGGAATCATTTGTGCGAATATGTTGCAAGAAAAGGAGAAGAGGGTCACGAGGTTGTGTGATTTGTGAATGAAACCTCTCACACGTTACCCGCGCTCTTTCCCAACTCTTACAATCTTCTACTTTAACTCTTACATTCTCTCACCACTTCAATTCTTCTTCTTCTTCTCTCTCTCTCTCTCACACACACAGATTTCTAAACTCATTTCACCCTATCCTTGCTACTGCCATGGACCCCGTGGAGGTTCTCCCTCCCTGGGTTCCAGAAGATGACCTTCTCCTCAAAAACGCCGTTGAGGTACTCAATTCTACCAAACCCTACTATCTCTTCATCTCTCCAATTTCTACTCAATTATGCTATTCTTTGTCATGTCAATTTTCGCACAATTGAGTGAATTGAATTGCAAGTTGACATAGAATTAAGTGATTGCTATTTGTTTCTTGCTTGCATTATTGTGGTTGGTTTGATTGTGTTTAATTTTGTATAGGCCGGTGCTTCGCTGGAATCGCTGGCGAGAGGAGCCGTTCGGTTCTCGCGGCGGTACTCCTTTAGGGAATTGCAAGATCGGTGGCTGTCTCTGCTCTACGACGGGGATGTTTCCACCAAGGCGGCCCTTGCCATGAGGAATTTGGAGCTGGCCAAGTCAGCTGCTACCGGTGGCGAAGGAAGTGGGAGTGGTGCGGGGGAGAAGAGGAAATTTCAAAGCAGTGGTGGCGTTGGGAAGAAGATTAAATTTCAAAGCGTTCGCAAGCAGTACTGCGCCATGCAGAAAAAATATCGCCGGCACCGCAGCAGCGTCATGTCTTCCAAGGTAAAGAACGGGGTGGTGGGGTGTGAGGGAAAAGAGAATGTGGTGGTGGATAGTAATTTAAATAGTGATGTTGTGAATAGTAGAGTAGTTGGTTACGAGAATTGCTTGGGGTCAGAGGAGGTAGAGGTAGGGCAATTGAGTGATTTGGTGAGGGATGTACCTCTGTGGAAAACGATTGAGGATGTTTGTTTGCCTGATGTGCCTGTTCATGTTAGTGTTGAGGGTAAAAGTTGTGGTTCTGAAGGGGGAGTGGATTTAAAAGATGAGTGTGGGAATGGTGGGTTGAAATTAAATGCTCCTGATGCTGAAAGTCTCGTGAACTTGGCAAAAGAGGATGCAGTTCTCTCTGTGAATGTAGAGGGGAAGGAGGTAATGGCTATGGATAAGAATAAGGATAAGCCATGTTATGATAATGTTGATTCACTTCTGTCGAGTTCTTCTGGTGATGTTCGTGAATTGCAGAAGTTGGATGAGGAAGCAAAACTTTCTGTGCCTTGTGGGTATGCTTCTGATGGGCTGGGAATTGCAGCTAATCCATTAGGTGGCAGTTGTGATGATCAGCATTTAGTTTCTGATCCTAGAAACAATGCTGCATTGTCAGCTGTAGCAAAAAGTCCTCATCCTGAACACAGTGAGGGATTTATGATCTGTGTGTTGAATACTGAGCACCCTGATATCCCATGCAATGCTAATATGGATGTATCCGTTGTAATTCCTGAATTAGCAGCTCTGAAATCCCAACCAGTTGCTAAAGAGGTGGGTTTTTCAGAATCTGCTATGAGTAATCAAAGAAGAAATGAACCAGATGGAAGCCTGAAGAAAGAAGCCGTTCTTTCTCAGTCTTTTGCTGGTTCACAAACTGTTCGACAAGAAACGGTGCCTAATGTGAATTCAAGCTACAAACCTGTTGTTTTTGGACTGAAAAGTGAAAATCCTGGAAGAAACTCTATCTCTGCAGTTTCTAGACAGAATAACAATGTTGATGTCAACCCAAGTCATGGCAGATCAGTTCGTACGAATGTGATCGATCGACATCTGAAACAAGAGGTAATGTGTTGGTCCAAGGATGCCTTATATTGGAAAATTCATTGGGGAACTAATTATGATTTTACTTAAGAAAATTCCACTGAAGTTTTATCACATAAACAGGATATTGACGCACCAGCTACTGCACATGTTAAGGCTGAGGAAGATAAAGCTTTATCAAAATCAGAAGCAAAATCATTATCAGGAGGTAATATTGAAGATGATGATGTAGACTATAATGATGATGATTATGATGATGACGAACTTCCTAACTTTTCTGATGTCGAGACAATGGTATGCAGAATATGTTGCATTGAATGGTAATTGTTCCCCATATTTAGTTAAGTTATATCTCATATTCTTAATGTTGCCTGCTCAGATTCTTGAAATGGATTTGTCTCCAATGGATCAAGATCCAAATGCAAGGAGAGAAGGTAAATCATCTAAATCAAAATAAACCAAAAGTATCACACTTCTCTCTAATGCTTTTAATTTTAAAAGAGAAACCTTTTGCAAAAGGATCCCTACCCCCATGTGAGATCTAGGGAGGGCTAATTCTACAAAACTTTACCACTGTGAGTGGATGGGTTGTTTCAGTAACTAGAAGTCTAGAATATATGGTTAACCTGGTCATGAGGCAACAAGCCTCACTGTTGTTGCCTAGTTCACCCTCTGCTTAAGGCATTATATATTAGCTCAAAATTTGTTAAAAGTTGAAGTTAAATGGTTGAATTTTTAACGAAAAGGAAAATTGATTGTTTGTTTTTTATTTTTTTTCCCCATGATTTTGTTTATTATGAAATAAGCTTTCTGTGTATTAATAATGTGCCAGTTGGTCTCCGCTAAAGTTTCAAATCAAATATCAACAGTGGTGTTTAAAATATAGATTCAAATATTGTGCTCTGATGTTTTATTGCTAACGTTTTCCTCATTTGTTTTATCAATGTCTAGGCATCTTAATGATGGCTGTCTTCTAATATTGTAGTCTTTTGTTACAGTATTGAGATATCAACATGAAGAAAGTAGGAAGACCATCATGAGATTGGAGCAATGTGCTCAGTCCTCTATGGGAAGAGCCATTAGATCTCAGGGTGCTCTTGCAATAGTGTATGGGCGCATTCTGAAGGAATATATTAGAAAAAGCAAGGTGCAATTTTGAATTTGCATCTCTTGTTTTCCATTAAAATGTGGAATAATGAATTTTTTCCAATATTTTCTTCCTCCCAAGTCACCTCAATGAATCTTGTGAATTTTCCTTTTAAATATGTTTGATACCTTTTTAAGGAGTGTGTGCATGCTTTTGTTATTTCCAAACTATGATTTAATGTCTTGCATAGTTATGGTGTAGTTATCATTGCATAGCCATTAATGCTTAGCTCTGGTTATACGGGAAACAAAATAGAAACAGTCTAGCTCTAAATGGTCTTGTGAGTAGTGGATGTTCAAATTTGTTCTAGCTGTTCATGGTTGTTGAATATTTTATTTCTATTAGTTGAGCCTTTTGTGGCTTCCAATGTTTTAACTTAATTTTGTGCAAAATCATTGAATTCTGTAGTGACATCTGCATCTCTGAAAAGTTATTGACCCCTAGTAGAGTGAACTTTAATACATTGAATTGTCATGTCCACAGTATGCCTTAACAGTGAATATAAATTGTGATTTTTGGGTTTGCCTAATTTGGTACTGTTCATTTCCAGTAGTTTGTGATGTTTATTCCCAATATAAAATATATGTTATTTTGCTCAGTCTGTAGAACCTCTCTCTATTTCACAGGTTATACTTGGCAGAGCAACAAATGATGTACATGTTGATATTGACTTGGGAAAAGAAGGGGAGGAGGCGGCTACAAAAATATCTAGAAGACAGGTAAATTTCTCAGAAGTTCTTGGTGCAAAATTTCCGCGCATGCTTGATTTTGCTGATGAAGTTGCTATTAATTTATTGAGAATTTGATGGTGTTCTTATGAATCTTTTGCTAATTGAATTAAATGTGTTACGATGATGTCTGAATCCGTATCATTTTCGTTAGACATGTGCCCCATTCAGAGCAAGGACTAGAATAATATTTTCTTCATGGAGTAAATCCAGAAATTTTCAAGATCTTATTAATTTTAAATTTCCTCCACTGAATTTATATTAGTATGAATAATAAATTACAGGCTTTAATAAAGCTCGACGCAGATGGTTCTTTCATACTTAAAAATCTTGGCAAGAGATCTATCTTTTTGAATGGCAAAGAAATTGCTACAGGACAAGCGCGGGGTCTTGGTGCTAGTAGTGTGATCGAGGTAACTGTCTTTCCTTTCTATTTTAAACAACTTTTACATTAAAATGCTGCAATTTTGTTCTTTACCTTTGGAACATAATAATCTGTGGTGGATGAATTCCATGCAGATTAGAGGCATTTCACTCATCTTTGAGACCAATAATAGGTGCGTCAAGAGTTTTTTAGAAAATGTGAATGAAAAGATATGAAGATACAAGGAAGAGGGGGTTTGTTTGTAAGAACAGAAATGGCGTCGAAGTTCGAATGTTAAGGATTTTAGGGTAGCATTCGTATGCCAGCCAAAAATATAAGTTATACCAGCCAATATTTTATATTAATGTGTTGTAGATCGAAAGTTAGAAAGTGTACATATAGATAGAAGATGAAAAGGCCTCTCACAGTAGATATAGTATAATATGTAGTTTGGCTGCTGTGCAATGGGAACTGATTGTTATCTTGTATGTTTCTTATTTCCCATTTTGATGTAATAGGATTTTTTTAATGAGACGGACATCCCAGCCCCAAGTAGGAATAATCATCAATAAATAATTATTAAACAATGTTATTGTTTCCAACATTTTTAAAGCTCTCTCTCTATTTAATATAGGGTTTTCGATGCCACCTTATTGGGGCTGTTTTCCATGATCAATTCTAGAGTATTTCCTTTATTATTTTATAAACTTTTGTGTTGAAATTGGAGGACTGAACCTCCCATTTTATTAGTCATTGATTTATGGCATTATATCCTTTCACTGCTTAAAAAAATATCCCGGTTGATATGTTGGAATATCACATCTTTCAAGATAGGAGAAAAGGTTGAAGAAGAGCTTTTGGGGAATGACTCCATAAAAAACCATATGGTGGCACCCTGAAGGCTAGCCCTTGTTTTAAATAATCAACCAGCAAGTACTTCAGTGTTTGTAGCAGGTCGTTGCGTTGTATATCATTGCTCAAGTCATTGCATCTTCAAGACTAGAGATTGAATGCGTATCTATTAAAAGTAAGAGTATATAGTTGTATTAATGTCACTGTTTATATGTATAACGTGTTAGAGCACTATTATGGAAATTGCAGAGTTATTCTCTATTTATAAAATAGCTCGAGTGTATTGCAGAATGTATCATAAGCTAAAAAAGAGCAAACAATTTAAAACACTATTTTGTTGTAGAGTTCAATAGTTGAGAATGATGAATGTGAGAATGACAGAGTACTCACAGATACATAAAGTCCTCATTTTGATAAAGTCCTTCAAGTTCAAGATCCTTATCTCCAAATTCAACTCTAAAAAAGTGAGGAGTTTGAATGATATTTATATAATGTGCAATTATTTTATCATAAAACCAGAAAGCTCCAAAAAGACAATTAAAGAAATATTTATTTTAAATTTTCAAAAAAAAATAATTAACTAAAAAATAAAACATACATGAAATAAAATACAATTTACAAAATAAAGTAAAATTATTTTTACTTGAAAACGTGCTACACATAACGATTTTAACCCAAAAAAAATACCCCAATATTACTTTGACGATGCTATTATTAAAACTACATTGCAATGTGAAATGTTTATAATGAATTAATATATAATACATGCAATGGATGCTATTATTAGAAGTACATTGCAATGTGAAATGTTTATAATGAATTAATACATAATACATGCAATGGTATATGTACTGGTAGAGTCCGTATGACTGAGATGATGACTTGAGACTCAGTCCAAGCCAACTGACACTACAAAGACCATTACGCCTAAGCATAATTAATGAGACTAATCAACAATCAAACACTAGGTAATGCATTCCTAAGCATGATCCAACTTCCTAATTTGACCCAATAACAGAGGACCCATAATAATAATAGAATAGGCACAAATTCCAAAAATCAGGTACGTCATTATACGATATTAATAGCATCAAGTGTCGAATATCGAATTCTCACTTGAACGTCAGAGTTCCTTTTGCAAGTATCATCCGAGTCTGGAGTTCATGAGGACGAGAGGTGGAGTAGCGAAAGAAAAGTAAGGAGCCTGCTTCGAGAGGAAGGATGGGAGAATTGACCGACCGACTAAGGAGTGTTCGAATCGTTCTCTTGGTCCCAATCCAGTTCGAGAACATTACATATTTGTAAGGTCATGGATCTGGCCCGACTCTGGATCATTTATGATCATGCAACGATCCACATACTGGAAATGAGGAAAACGGCACATAATGGAAGATCTTAATCAATCAACACTAACTACCCAATTAAAGTAGAATCATAACAAGAAGCGATGGAGTTACAATTGACTCCATATATACTAGTCAATATCCTACAGAGAAAGACAAATTACATATTAAATTACGAATAACAATTACGAATACACTTGTTATTGACTATTTTGAAAGTTTTATGCTTCAGGTCGCCCACTGAACTTGTCTAGAACAATATTCAAATATATATATCACAAATTAATAATGAAGAAAGTTAACAATCTTATATTTTGTTTCAATATTTTTAATATTTTTATATTGTAATTATATAAAATACACGTCTGCAGCAATATGATACACCATAGAATCACACCACAATATAATTACCAACATGTTGGTTTTCTTCAAATAAAATGTCATCATCAAGAGTAACATATTAACACTCCAATTTTCAACCATATCATTTGTTCAATTTTATGAATAATCGTCACAACCTAAATCTCAATTCCAACAAGTCTCTTACATATATAATATTCTTCATCCCAATCAAATCTTTTTTCACCTCTATCATATATATTTTTTACTTCTTTGATGATCCACCGACCCTATATAAATATTCAAGAATACAGAGAGAGATAATGTTATTTTAAAATAAAATAACATTTTTATAAGCACAATTTATAAATAATAAGATTTCAATTAGTTATATCAATAATTTTAATTTATACAAATATAAACAAGAAAAAAACAATTTGCTACTTAAATAACTACTTTTTATGTAAAAAAATTGATATCTACTTCAAAAATATCCAAACTGTAAATTTGGCAATAAAAAATCCAAGAAGCAAACAAAACCTAGAAAACTACAAACTACGATTAAAGAAGAAGTACTATTTTCTTTCCACCTTTTTTTCTTTTTCATATGCATTGGAGAAGCCATTCACCCAAAAGATCTCTGACACCATTTAGTGTTGGAAAAAAAAGTGAGTTAATGTTGAAAAAGAAGTCTTTAATCTCACCTCTTTCCTCCATCACCATTCTTTCAACTCAAACTCAAAATGCTGTCTCTCACACTCACTTTTCTAACACTCTCACTTTTCCTCACCTCATTGGTTACTGATTCAGCAACGCATTGGGACGATACGCAGCTTTTGAAGGAACTGAAGAACAACCTTAACGCTGCTTCCGTCACCCCAGGCTCCTGCATCTACTCATGGGACTTCTCCTTTGATCCCTGCGACAACCTCTTCAGTGACAAGTTCACCTGCGGCTTCAGGTGCGACGCCGTCGTTTCGGGAACCTCTCGACTCACCGAACTCACACTCGACCCCGCCGGTTACACCGGCACTCTCCCCGCCGCCTGGAACCTCCCCTACCTCCAAACTCTCGACGTCTCAAACAACTTCTTTTCGGGCCAAATCCCCGAGTCATTCTCCAACCTCACGCGGTTAACTCGACTCGGTTTATCCAAAAACTCCCTCACCGGAACCATACCCTCTTCCTTATCCTCCCTCTCAAACCTCCAAGAGCTTTACCTCGACAACAACAACCTCCAAGGACCAATCCCCGTTACTTTTAACGCCCTCACCAACCTTCAACGCCTCGAAATGCAGTCCAACAAGCTAAACGGCGTCGTTCCCAGTTTGAGCTCTCTGAAGAGTCTTTACTACTTGGACCTCAGCTTCAATTTTTTCGGCGGAGGGTTCCCCTCCGCGTTGCCCGAATCTCTGATTCAGATTTCAATGCGGAACAACAGCTTAAGCGGCGCGTTGGAACCCGAATCTCTGAGGAGCTTGAACTCCCTGCAAGTGGTGGATTTGAGTGGCAACGGGTTCAGCGGTGCCGTTCCGTTTGCTCTCTTCGAGCTTCCTTCGTTGCAGCAGGTGACGCTCTCGTTCAACAAGTTCTCGCAGGTGGAAGTGCCTTCTTACAGTTTGGAAATGCGAAGCGGGGTTATCGCCGTTGATCTGAGTGACAACGAGCTTGGGGGGTTTCTGCCGTTGTTCCCGGCGTTGATGCCGAGGCTTTCGTCTTTGTCGTTGGAGAACAACAAGTTCGTGGGAATGATTCCGACCCAGTACGCGTTGAAGACGGTTTTCCCCGAGGCTGGGATGGCTCCGTTCCAGAGGCTTCTGTTGGGAGGGAATTACTTGTTCGGAGCTATTCCGAGTCCTCTAATGGCGCTTCAACCGGGTTCTGCCATGGTGAGTCTTGTCGATAATTGCTTGTATAGGTGTCCTCTTTCTTTCTTCTTTTGTCAGGGAACCCAACAAAAGTCTTTTCAACAGTGTAAGAGATTTAGCCGCTTCATTCCCTAGATTATGCCTTTCATCTCCATTTTCATATCTCAACTTTCTCTTCTCTCTTCATTCATTTCTTACACACTCAACTTTTTCCACCTTCTTCCTCCTTTTTTTTTTATTTGTAAAGTTTTCTCTATTCGTTTTAATTATGTTTTATCTACTTAACACCATGTTCTACTAAATATCTATTCCATCCAAACTTGTACAAATTATCGAATTAGTTAATTATAATTAATAATGCTATACAATTTATTTTATCACAAATAATGTATAAAATTAAGTGTTTTAAACAGTAGTTATATTTGATACAATTATTTATAGCGCAGGGAATATGTTTTTTTATTATTAATAGCTTCATAAATACATATATTTTTATGAACAATAAGTAGATATTTTGTTAATAGATTTCAGAATAAATATAAAATTTTAGTAATTAAATATGATGATAAGAAAGATATAACTTTTCCACTTTTGAGTGTTGATTAATAAAATTAAAAAGGTGATATAATGGTAAAGAATCTTGGGTTAGATATAGAAAGAATGGAAGTCGTATGGTGCAAGATTTTGTGTCTTTTATGACACTCGAACGTTGTAAGCATGTGACTGTGTCAGACAGAGAGATGCACGTTCGGGACATGCCCGAAATAATGCATGGAGTGGTCTGGCCCACTGTCAGATTGTGGTGGGCTCTATTTTGGGCTAACTGTCTGATGGTGTTTCCAGATTTTAATTTGGACCAAAGCCCAAATAGTAGTTCGGGCTTCATTTTCCCAGAGTTTTATCTAATACCAACAATAGATGATTCATTGGCCTCCCTGGTTTAAAGAGAGACAGAGAAAGAGTAAATAATTTCTCTGCTTAAAATTGCCATATACTTTTAACTTACCAAATATGATATAGAATCATTACCACTTAGGAATTGTTGAGAGAAATATATATTCCTTCTTCTAACCCAATGTTAGTTTGAGTTAACATGCGAAAATTGGAGTTTCATGGTACTTGAAAGATTCTTTAATGTAGTTATACATAATCATTTATTATAAATCATTGTTCCTCATATGATTTTTATTTTCGTATTATCAATTTTATAGTATCTATTATAATAGGTATGTGTTGAGTGAATTTCTTCATGAATTCTTTTACAGAAAAAAATAATAATTTTTCCATAAGCTAAAATTAAACTTATGTATAAGATATAAATAAATAAATAAAAAATGAAGAAATTATATAAGAATTTTTTTATAAATTAACTCATCATTCAATTTTAGTTTATGATGAAACCAATTTCAATTTCTTTTCTTATTTTGTTCTCCTAAAGAGAAGGGAATCCTAATATGTACTTTCTTTGTGGGTTCATTATTATATGGGTAAACATTTTATATTTTATCATATTTATAACGTTTAGTATACGAAATAATATAAAATATGAGATTTAATGATTGAAAATGTAAAAAAGTCATACACAAACATGAAAGAAAAAAAAATTAAACATTGATATTTTTTGGAGGTGGTAAACTCAATATTAATTTATTATTGGACTAAGAGTAGCACATATTTTCGTTGTGTTGTTCATTGTTTGTATGCAAAGTAATACATTAAATAGTTAAATTATTTTATAATTATATTTCCTTGTGTACATATCATTTATAATATTGTATTAATTTATGCTTATATATTTTTTATTTGTAGATATCATAGTCATGATTGATTAATAAAGATATACTTACATCAGATGTGAAACTTATTCATGGAAGGTAGAAATGTTTTAAGATGTACTTTAATAATACAGATGTAAGGAGATATGTAAATACAGACTTTGTAAACTTTTCAGATGAAATAGAAGATTTATCCGATATTGACTCTTTAAGAAATAGAGGTAAAATGGATGCAAAGTCATGAACTCATGCACCAACACTTTAACTCTTAAGTTACTTGAACAACCATGTTCTTCTTCTTATTGTGAAAAGAATTGAAGTATACCTACTCTTTTATATGTTCCAGTAATTATCAAGAAACTCTTCAAAATACAAAAAAGAGAAAATTAAATTATTGTGGGATATCGAGGAGATGATTACAATGTAATTTTATTATATTATTAACTTATTTCTTGATGAACCAAAATTAAAAGTTATATTTTTCAATGAGAATGAACAAATATAAAAATTAAATATTATAATTTACATAAATTTATCTTTTATTGAATTTTTTTATAATTATTTCTCTTAATTTTTTTAGATTACAAAGTATATTAGTATAATTTAACCGTATTTTTTTCGTATTTATATTGTATCCATGTCTATGTTAAATAGTCTCCATCATCAATCATGTGCCTTTTGAGCACTTTTTTCTCTTAAACAACGGTGACCTTCTTTAACCACTCATGCAACCTTATAGTTAGTTCTATCTTTTGCTGGCAACCACTATATTCTCAACTCACCACCAACTGCCACCATGTTTCATCCACTCCTCGACACATCATCTTCACACACATGCACCAAATCAATGTCTCATGCTTTATCATTATATACTTTCTCTGCTCCAACAACTAATTAGCTTAAGTCACTCCAGAAATCTTGTGTTGTTGACATTTGTAACAAGCTTCACTTATATTATATATGTTTCAACTTCAAAGGAAGTGATATGATTTTAAAGTTGAATGTTAGAGAGAAAGTCATGCCCAATAAAATATCAACTAGCTTTGTCAATTCCTAAGACAAAGTAGAATATATATATAACCATTAATTAAAATGATTCTTATACTAACTTCATAGGTAAAAGTTTGGTGCATATGTCCTATGTTCTAACTTAAGGGCCCATGTATATAAAAGAAAAAAAATTCTAATCAAATAAAATATAGATAATAGATTATTAATCATATGCTTATTTATAGAAACATAGATATAAAATGTTTGATTGTGTGAAATGTACTTGCAAAGTATTGTCATTTTCATGAAGTGACATGAACACAAAGTTAACGTGCTTACTCAGCGTATCATAAAGTGGTTAGAGGTGAAAATGATACTAGACGATAAAGAAAGCAATTAGCTATATGTATATGATGTGAGGTTGCCACAGTATCTTCCAATAGTACTGCTAATTCTGGAGGTGGTGCAATAACATTCCAAACTGTTATATCATGCTATAAAATGTGTTATTGTGTGAGCTGTTGTAAGAGTATCATTCACTAGTTGAATACTTGATTTTTTTTTCGGTCGTTTTGTCCTACTTATTTTAAGTGAAAAATACTAATTCAAACTCTTTTAAAAATAAGAATAGTTACTTAATATATTTGTACACACATTAGTCATCTAGTTGTATATTACTTTTTCTTTAATCATCTAGTTGTATTTACTTTTTTTTAAAAATAAAACTCATGTTAGGTAACATTTGTCGTCATATGAAAAATAACTAAAATTTAAAAAAAAAAACACAAAAAAAAAGAAATAAAAAAAAAATAATAAAAAAAAAAAAAAAAAAAAAAAAAAAAAAAAAAAAAAAAAAAAAAAAAAAATAAAAAA
>Ga0123342_1001203_pt1 | contig 43311 bp, 21 predicted proteins | sample Turbeawhitnodule_FD_89960 | JGI IMG/M metagenome (GOLD analysis project Ga0123342, IMG submission 89960) | Root nodule microbial communities of legume samples collected from Mexico - Turtle bean Mexico white nodule | ecosystem: Host-associated > Plants > Roots > Nodule | place: Mexico: Nepantla...
ATTATTATTATTTATGAATATGAATTATGTTTTTATAATTTTTCATATTATATTAATATTTTTAATATTATGTATATAATTATTATGATAATAGTTGGTAGGTAATAAAGATAAGTGGGTGATAGTTCGTAGGTAATAAAGATTCGTGAGTAATAGTTGATAGGTAATAGAGATCCGTAGGTAAAAGTTGGTAGGTAATAAGATCCGTAGGTAATAGTTGGTAGGTAATGCTGAATTTACTTACGAATTCAGAATTCGTGGGTAATAGTTGGTAGGTAATGCTGAATTTACCTACAGATTCAGAATCTGTAGGTAATGTCCGTAGGTAATGTTGTTCGTAGGTAATATCCGCAGGTAACGTTAAATTTACCTACGGACTCAGATCCCTGGGTAAAAATCCGTAGATAATACTGATTTTTTTTGTAGTGTTATTTAAAGCACTAATGACAGAATATAAGAATGTAATTTTTTTCTTGGCACTTGGAACTATAACTTTGTTGGAAGATTCCAAAACTTAAATTATAGAGGTATTCTAATTATCATTACTTTTTAGAGAATTTTTTAATGTCCTTTATAAACCTGTTTTATAATTATATAAATATGAAGATATTCAAAGTAAATAAAACATGTTTTTGAAAAAACTTGTTAAAATCTTAGTTTAAACATATTTAGCATCATGTAAATATCATTTTTATAGTCATGTAATTATTTATACAGTTTTGTAGGTGAAAAAATATCTCAACTTTCATTTTATATATATTAGTTTTACACTTGATAAGGATTGGAGTACAATAATAGTCATATTCATATATACTCCATTTTAAAAAAAAAGTTTTTTTTATCAGTATTTAAAAAAAAAAAAACTAAAATATCGATAAAGTAAAACTCAAATTGTTTTACAGGTAAGAATTACTTACTTTCATAATACAAATGTCAATCAAATTATTTAAATAACTAGTATTTTAAGAGTTATTTAAATAATTAGTCATCATTCCATTATATTTCTTTAATATTATTACTTAATATTTAGTTACCAACATAATGCATCATACTAATAAATATTAACACAAAATATAATTTTACGTGATATTTACAAGCAGTAATGTTATCCTACTATTCAAATATGTAGAAAGTAGGTATTACATAAAGTTTTACTAGTGAAACAATTAAGTACACTACATAAGTTATTACTCTTAACATTATTTTATTAAAATATTATTATATTAATATATTTAACTACATATATAACTCTAATTAGGTACAGTAATATTATTTACCAAAATATAAATATTTACGTAGAATTGTCTATTTTACCAGAATATTTATATTACTAATAGAAGAGTTATGTAATATTATTTATTCTATATAGATAAGGGATAAAAAAAACTATTTAAGCTATTGCAAACAAAAATTATGTAATATTATCTATTCCATACAATACTACAAATATATTTTGGCAAAAGATTATTTGCATGAAGACAAATTTATTTATATTAGAACTCTAGTAAGTGTATATACAAATTTTATATATATATATATATATATATATATATTATAGAAATACTAAGATATTTCAACAACTCAAGATTCCTTGAAGATAAAACAATAAGACACAAATTGTACAGACAAAATTTGTGGAGAAAGGTTCTTTTGCATTAGAATGGTTTGAAGATCTCAAGTAAAGTTTGAAGATAAAACAAAACTACTCAGGTGATAAGAAATGAAGTTTTGAGATAAAACAAGAATACTCAAGACAAAAACTCAAAGAAAAGATTAAAACAAAAGCTGTATTGGCACTTTCTATAGGAATTAAGAGAACCTAAATATATCAGCAACTCGAGAGCATAAGGGAAGAACCCTAAGTCCGACCAGAAAACAAGAACCCTAAGTCCGACCAGAATAGAAGAACTCTACGTCCCATGAAAATAGAAAACAACCCAACCCCTACCTACGATAATGCTAAGGCAAGAACCATAAGTTCCACAAGAATCCGACAAGGTAAAAATGATGTTTACCCTAGTGCAGTAACCCTAATGACGATAATCCTGACGATAACCCTAACTACCCTAATGCAAGAACCATAAGTCACACAAAAATCCGACAAGACATGGACATTTACCCTAATGCAGAAGCGTCCTACGGAGGAGGAAAATAACATTTACCCTAATACAGAAACGTCCTAAGGAGGAGGAAAATGACGATTACCCCATAACCAAAAATGTTAAGGAGAGAAATTTTTAAGACAAAGATTTGAGCTTTTCTATGAAAGTTCTAAGATAGAGTTACAACATTATACGATAATATTATACAATAATATATATATTATAATATAATTCTTATACAAAGCATTCTAATAATATGCTGCTGATGATAAAATAATACAGATGATCCCTGTCATGCCGATGAAGTTAACATGACGTCCTTTAGCAGCCTTAAGACATACTTTAAATATAAGACAGAGACCCACATACATATATACACTGCCTATATATATAACCTTTATGTATTCCACAGCCTCACAGAATTAATACATCACTTATATATATATTCACATAACCCTAAGTTTAGGTGATGTATAAGGTATTCATCATCTGAGATGAGATTTCCTTTTATTATTACTACTACTACTTCTGTATCATCAGGCTTAGGAGTTCCATTTGAGATCGATTACATGCACCAGGGAGTTGGCAGCAGAGAGTCCCAAGGACCCACTTCAAGAAAGGTTTCAGCTTCATAAATTCCAGCAGCTTCTGGTATGAGAGGCAAATCCAGAGAAATTGCTTCAGCCCAGATGGACTCATCAAACATGGGGTCAGGAGTGTCATTGAATGACAAAAGAGGATCAACCTTGTTGATCTCCACAGGATTGGAGGAGGGGTAAATTTCCATGGTGGTGGTGGTGGATTCAGAGGGAATTGCGACAAGAGAGTCGCTGGTGTACACAGGGGCAGAATCAGCAATTGCATGCTGAGGGGGCGGGGAGACAACAGGGTTGGTGATGATGTTGGTCTTATTGGAGAGGGTGTTGATGAAATCAGAGGGGGAGAGATTGAAAATATCATAGAAAAGGGGAATCTGAGGGTTTTGAGGCTGTGGGGGTGGTGGCATGTGGGGGATCTGAGGGTTGAGAGAAGGATTTGGTGGTGGAAACTGGAAATTGAAGAGCAGAGGAAGCTCTGGGAGGTTGAGTTTTGCATCAGATCCGTAGAGCTTGCGTGCTGCTCCATCATAGGCCATGGCAGCCTCTAAAGAGGTCTCAAATGTGCCTAGCCAGAGGCGTGCACCACGGTTGGGCTCACGGATCTCAGCCACCCATTTGCCCCAAGTTCTCTGCCTCACACCTTTGAAGGTGCAAGTGGCATTCTCAGGGCCTCCTTTGCCCCTCATACACCCCTTTCTGGAACTTGCTTTAGCAGCTTTTTTCACCTGCTTACTCGCATTCATTCCCATGCCTGATTTCAGCATTGTGCTGGGGAAGGGACTATGGAGAGAAGGCTGTGTTTGGTGTGAGAAATGGGAGGTGATGAGGGTATTTATACTCAGATGAGTAAATAGTTAACCCAAGTATTTGAAACGTGGCCCTTGGTGGAGTTTTGTGGCTACTTGGCATGATGATCCAGGATCATCGTGTCAACTATGAGTCTCACTGTTGGTTTCTCTTTAACACACTTGGCTTGGATTTTTGTTTGTATACAAACTCAGGTAGTGAAGAATCGAGAGCAAAACTCTCATTTGGTTTTCCCTTTATTTATTGAGTGAGACCATGAATGCAGACTATAAAAACCGAACGATAAGGGAAGAAATTAAAAGCTGTAAGCGGTTTCTCTTGGTTTATACTGTTTATCTAATGCTTTTTTTTGCCATGTGACATTTGGAAGAAACAGTGCAAGATAACTATGAGACTCTCAGGAATGAAACTTTAATCCATGAAATTGCAATAATTACAAAGCCAAAGTAACGGATCCTGGTAGTTTCAAAGTTTGGAATTGTAATCAGTGCACATTAAAGAACTACAACCAGAGTTAATGACTGCAAAGAAACACGTGCCAGTCTACCAAAATGGTTAGACGTTTCACATTTTGTTTACTGTTTCATTGATGTGCATTTTGCATTCACAGATACTCACTAGTTATCTCTGAGTTAGTTTTTTTGTTGTAATAAATTAGAAAGAAGTGTTTCCTAAGGAAATATAAAAGAACTGTGCAGATCATTCTTGAAATGCACTTATCAATACTGATAAATTAAGATTGGAAATAGTCTTGAAACTTGGCATGATTTAAAATAGAAAATATTCACTTCTCAAATGCACTTTAACAACTAGAGTAAGTAACATATCTAGATTAATTTAAAACTGATATGAAATAGTTTAGATATATTATATTATTTTTTTTCTTGTATCAGGTGATTCTGATTGATATGGGAAGAGTGCAGAACAAGACTAGGTATCCCTCTGTGTACGACAGAGGTATCAACAAGGACCAGTTGCAAGTACAGCATCATTGTTCTTTTTTTTTTTTCTTGTGGAATTTGAGGTTTTCAAAACCATGATTCTTGGGTATGATGTTTATCTCCTAACTATGATTTGTTGGCTTTTCACATTGAGATACATGTATGTCCAAATGTGCTGTTACACTATATTCCAAACTTTCTACTCAAAGTGAGATTGGTAAACATGATTTTGCTCACAGGTGGCAGTTACATAAAAACACGTTATTTAGACATGCAGAGAAATATAGTTGATGTTCTCAACATCAGCTCACATGAGTAGACACTTGACATGCCAGTGAGATCTTATGGTCATGGTATCATGAAAGATTCAATAATAACAAGTAAAAGCGCTTTAACAGAGGTATGAGAAGTACAATTCACTCCTCCAAAAGTGCTTTATTTTGTTTGAACTAACAAATCTAGAAGTTGCAAATGAGAACACATGCACAAATACTTCCACAGAAGATGACATAGTCCTTAACAAATATTTATTATGCCATTTATTATACCCTCTAATAATATTTATTATGCTATTTGTAATCTTATAACATATTTATTGTGCTATTTATGGTGCCAGCATGGGACTGACAGACAAGATTTTTGGCCGCATTATAGAATATAAATATTGCATAATTTTGATTACATTTGTACTATATATTATACAAATTTCATGTGGAATTGTCACTCTTCATGCTTGAAAAATATATAAACTCCCATTCTCAATTTGTCAATTTTGATGCTTGCAATTTTGTAAACTTTCATGTCAATTCTGATGTTGCAATTTTGTAAACTTTCATGTCAATTCTGATGCTTACAACAGTATAAACTTTTTTATGTCAATCTTGATGCTTTCATCGTATCTCACTCCTGAGAACTGGTAATAATCTTTCTTAACTTTGTTCTCTGATAAATTCACATTAATACCAGACTAATTTTCATGTTGTCAATGCAAAAAGGCCTTGATAAACTGCAATGCAATATTGCTTAACAAAAGCATATAATAAGCTATTCTGAAGTAGAAACCAATGTTTCACTAGAATCCTTGCACTTCTTTAGAGCAGCCCTTATCTCCTTCAACATCTCATTAATCCGGACACCCTTTCTGCAAGCAACAACAAAATTTGACCAAAGTCAATGTATAGAATTATAATACAATAAAGAGATTGTTTGCACAATTACTACACGAGTGAAGAAGAAAAATATTTTAAAAAACATATAAAACAAGTTGTCAAGCAGAAAAACACTTTCAAAAGACTCTCGCACTTACAGAAGGCTGACTCTTGTTGACCAAAGTCCATGTATTAGAATTATAATATAATGAAGAAATTGTCTAAGCAATCACTATTCGTGTGTGAAAGAACAAGAACACTTTCAAGAAGAAATATAAAACGTAAAAAACACTTTCAAAAAGAAAATATAGAGCAAATTGTCAAACAGAAAAACACTTTCAAAAGGAAATATAAAACAAAGTCTGGATCACTTACAGAACACTGACTCCAACAACAGAAAGAGGTCTAGGATAGTCCTCCAGTCTTTTCTCCTTCGTGTCAGTTTCATCAGACAATTGAGCACCACGGTTGCCAATTCTCATGATTTCTTGAATCAATGATGGAAGTCTGTCCTTTGCCTAAGATTATAATGAGATGAAAGTGTTTGTTATGTGACATAATTTTGCATATTTCTTGAAAATACATGACCCTCCCTAAACAATCCAGATGATGCATTGGCCATCCCTTTTCAAGATAAAAGGAAACTAAAAGATAACACTTAACCCACATATTGGCTCCGACACTACATACCTCTGGTAGGTCAATCTTATTCAAAACTACAACATACGGTCTCTCAAGGTAAGCAGGATTATACATGCGCAACTCCTGAAAAACAGAGAAATTGCAATGGGGAAAGAGCATGAGCAGGATTGAAAACAGAGAACTTGGGAAACTCTTCACAGCAAGAAAAAACCGGTATTTCCTGCTGTTATTTATTTGTATATTTTGCCTAGCTAACTGAAAATACCAAATGGACAAACAACAGAGTTGTGATTATCAACAACAAAGCAGCTTAACATGACTTACAAATTGTTGACTTTTAAGAAAAAACTAATTAGGGATAATAAGATCAATTTTCCAAGTAAACTCCCTTCTAATTGATATAATTAGAATTAAGACTCCTCCACAGCTAAAATAAACAACACTTTAAATCAAGCTGTTGAACCAATGAAAAAACCTTAGCCTGAATGGATAAAAAAAATATATCCAGTTATACTGTAAAGTACATACTTCTCTGACAGTTCTGTAGTCATTTACAGGACTCTCTGTGGCAGCATCAACAACATGGACCAATAGCCGGGTCCTCCTGAGGTGCCTCAAAAAATTGCGACCAAGACCCTGAAAGTGAAAGACAAAACCGTTATTTAGCATCTCAATGGTTTAAAATGGGAACATTTGATCAAAATAAAAGTATTTGATACCTTTCCTAAATGAGCGCCTTCAATAAGACCAGGCAAATCTGCCAATGTAGCTTCGGATGAATACATTCCTGCCCCCAGGCTGGGATCACCACCTAGGCGTCCAAGATTTGGCATTAATGTTGTAAAAGGGTAATCAGCAATGTCAGGTTTAGCAAGTGTAATGGCAGCCAGAAGTGTTGATTTCCCAGCATTTGGAAGTCCCTAAAATAAGATTAACGTGGTCATGAGATGAAAGGATGAAAACACCAGGAGGACAAAATGTAAGAAACAACCAATATACAGTTGACCTTTGTTCATCAAACAAACAAATGATTTGATACAAAGAAAGAAAAAAATACTTCAGGTATATTACACCTCTCCATGTCATCTTTCACAAACTCCACACCATGGTATTTTAGTTTCCCGACAATGATAAAGTTATCTTCTTGATATGGAGATAAAAAAACTAAAACTTCACCGATGTCAAGCTCACAGTTATTATTAAGATAGAACTAAGGCATCATATTACTAAATAAAAAGGGCATTATGCATAGATGCAAAACTTACAATCAGACCAACGTCAGCTACAACTCGTAGGATCAACTCCAACTTAACTTCCTCTCCAGGTTGACCGTGAACTAAAATCTGTAAAAAAATTAAATAGTAATGTTATATCTTACAGTGAGATAAGAACAGAAGTTGCTAATGCAGAAATTTCAAAATACTCCTACTCTACTGTTTCCAGACTGAAGAAGATTTACATTTACAAACAAAGCCAAATATTACACTTCAGAAAAATACAAAAGAGTAAGAATGAATTTGAGTGAATTTCCCTCTCTTAGGATCTCATATTTATAATAACTTTGGATACATTAGATACAATGAATGAATTCTATTTAAGATTATTTATTCTAACAATTACAATTAACAATTTAAAAGCAGAATATTAGTAAACCCATGGCAAAAATAGTGAAAAACAAGTATACAAAATAATTGGTCAGTCATTATGAAATTGTAAAACTCAAAAATACTTTGGTTAACTGAGACACCGGTTGATTTTATCCTTATATAAGATTTTCAATTTGCACAAGATTGTAACTATAAGAGGTTACTAATGATATATTTCCAAGGACGCATACTGATAAACTTTACCTTGTCTGAATCATCTCTCATCACATTTGTTGTCTGAGCCATCATCTTTTTTCTTTGACCATGTGGCATTTCCAGCAAGCTAATCTGGGCATGCAAAAAAGAAAATTCAGATTCAGGTGTAAAGTACAAAACTAACAAACAAGATAAAGGTATGTCATGAAAAAATGAATGAGAAGGGCAGTCCAGTGATCAATGTTCCAACCTAATGGGGTCTAGGCAGGGTAGACGTAAGCATCCTTACTCCTACAAACCCAAGAGGCCAATTCCTGGATTTAAACCCATGACTACTTTAACGTCATAAGGCAACAACCCTACTGTAGTGCCAAATGATTTATATGCACATGTGAACTCTGACAGTCTAATTATTCATTTTATCATCAAGCTGAAACAATACAACTTATCCACCAAACAATTTGGTAATGTCTTTCATCGATTAAAATATTCATAACTCAATCACAACATTAACAGATTTGAATAGAATTTTGAATGTGTACACTACCCCTCCTTGTCCTCCCCTAGCGACGAGAACTTCATCACCAGGTCGTGCTAGATCAGCCGACACCTTCCCTCGCTTGCTTTTCACAACTGTACCTGTGACATTTATAAACGCAGTCAAATTTAATTCTTGGCAGGTTGTTTTTACCAAACAAGAACCAAATGAAAACAAGTTAACCTTTTTTTGTAACTAAATTCAAAACATGCAAATTCAAAATGAAAGCAAAAAAAGAATAAGTCGATTGCCACCTGATTACTTGTTTGGTTTGAGAAAATGTCTCCTGTTTTCATCAATGATAAAAGCATCATTTTATATTCACTACGTTTCTAATTTCAAAGACTTATTTTTTATTTCACCATTCTATACAAAGAGAAAATAAAGTGATATTTTTGTAATTATAAATGAAAATAGGAAATAATAAACAAAAATACTTTCTCAAACCAAACAAGAGACATTTGTTTTTCAGTTTTCTTTTCATTCTTGGTTGATACTTTTTTAGAACAAATTACACCATCCTCTTTTAAAAATACTTAATTTACATTCTTCCATCTACTTTAATTACGTACCCTTCCTTTGCGAGATGAATATATGTTACACTTTAGTCCATTTTAATGTAAACAAAGACCTTAAGAGTGGTGAACAACTATGAATAAGCCTCCTAAAGACATTTTTGCTTTCTCTACAACTTGCAATGTCGCCTACAACTAAAGGTGTGTTGAGTCCTGTCCAACATCAATCCCTTGTGAGAATGTGATGAGTACATGATTGAAAATTATCTTTATTAATATTAGTTTTAGAGAATAAAATACGTGTTTCTAATTTTTACACTAGATTTTACTTTGACTTGTGTTTGCTTTAAATTTGTAATTGTAGCTTGGGTTAAGATTGAGTTTCAATTAAAGACTCAATCAAATGGAGTATGCAAATCACGGCCAAGAGAGGGGAGATAAGAGTTCAGGTCATTTACTATTTCCCTTTCGGTTTATATTGCTTCTCATATTAATGTTTTAAGGCAAGGAAGACATTCATTTTATGATTATGAACTTGTAAGGATATTCCAATGTCTTCTTATCTTCTATCAGAGTGTCATCCCTGTTGAGAATGCATCTGAACGAGGGATTAAGGTAAAACACACATACATAAAGTTCGACCCCCTTTTACCGGAATCAAAACTTCATCCAAAATTTTTATTATTTTCATTGGACCTGATTCAATAAACTTTGCTGTAAGCACTCTACTAAAAGAATAAGAAAATAAAATTAGTTTCCTTACAAATTAAAATTAATTTATACATAAGTAAATTTCCAAAACTTGTTTCATTTTAAGTCTATTATAAATTTATTTTCATCTCATATATAAGTTAATTTTAGCTAACTTATATAGATTTTTGTTCCTTTCTATTTTTTAACATTGGGAAAATGTTTCTAGCGTCACAAAGCCTAATCATAAAAGTTCAAAAACAGCTATCAATTAGGCCAATAATCAGGAAAAAAAAATCACTAAAACACAAAAACAGAGCATACAAACCTACAGGAACAGGAATGCGCATCGTGGGCGCCACAAGTCCATTCCGCAACATCGACGTCAAAACGCCCATCGCACCAACGTTGCCACCGCGCTTGGCTTGATACCTGCTCTTGCTGTGAAACTCCAGCAACGTGTCTAAACCCTCGTCGGCGTAGATCACCACGTCCCCTCCGTGCCCTCCCGAAGGGAGTATGAGCGAGCCATCGAAGTCTCTCTTGAACGAGCCTTTCCCTTTCTTCTTCGCTTTACCCTGCTCCTGCTCGTTCTTCTCTCTGTGATTCAGCACCGCGCCGTGGCCTCCGTCGCCCGCGCGAACGGTGATGATCACGTGGTCGAAGAATTTGTGAGGCTCCTTCATCAACGACGGCGGAGGAGACGCGGCGGCGCCGGTAACGCCGCACCGTACCGTTTTCCATTTGTGATTTTGGTGGTTTCGTGTGTTGTGGAGAAATTGAACGCTCCTATATAAGTAGGAACAATTTTGAAACCGAAAATGGATAAATAAAAAGTGAGCGAAAATGGATAAATAATGAGTGAGTGAGAATAGTACCTTGGTGGAATGAAGAGAGTGGAGAAGAAACGAGTTTCGTGCAATTGAACGTTGGAAGACGAAGAAGGTGGCGATATTAGAGACACCATTATCCGAATTTGGTTAGAAAGGAAGAAGACAAAGAGTGAGAGAGTGTGTTTACCGTGTGAGTGAGAGAAAACGATTATCTTCAAACAGGAAAAATATCAAACTATCTCTAAAAGAGCTACATGTATAAATTTAATTGATTTTTATAAGTGAATGTAATTTGTACCCCCCGAATGGTTTGTATTAAAAGACTTAAGTAAATAAAAAACGTACTTAATCGTGGAATGAGCAGTTATAATTTTCGTTGAACAAAACATGATCCAGGAATCACTAAGCATGTCTCTAACCGTCAGTTGAGAGATCCACATGGTCAAGGCCCGAGTCAACCTACAGAAGGGGACTCCTGAAAGAAAAAAATGTACGTTTTTCATATCTCAGAGAATTCTCACTAAGCACCATCACTGACGTCGGAGTGCAATCGCAGGTACCCCTACTGGCCGATCGAGATACACGAAGAGAGAAGGAGACTTAAAGAATAGAACATCCAGAAGCGAAACTAGCATCGAGTATTTACGTGGATCAACATTACTCAGTCCCCTAATATCCATACAGGTACATAATTATTAATATATGATTAATAGCTTCGTAGAATTATTATTAACACGTTTATATTGACTATTTTTGTTTTATAAATATTTAATAATATTAGCATATGATTATTAACCATTGTGCGTTATTAATCGTGTGTGTATATACAAATATTAATGAATTTATTATTAAATTATAATAAGAAATTACATTTTTAAGAAAAAAAAAATAACTTATCTTTAAAGGAGTCTTCTTAACTCTTTATTCGACACGTCTTACATTTTTTTTTAAAATTACATAAAAAAACTAATGACATATATTTATACACATTAATAATATATAATTTATAATAAAAGTTTAAATAAACAATAAGAATCTCATAAATATATATAGTTTTTTTCACAAAAAATTGTTATTGACTATATATATATATCATGTTTTTCTTTTGACAAAATAATAATTTTTTAATTAAATTGATCATTTAGTTTTTTATGTAAGAATAACAATTATTAAAAATTACAAAAATAATATACATATATTGTTTGTGTATGTAAATATTGAATGTTTTATTTATATTTTTATTGCAAAATCTTATTGTATTTTAAGCTATCTTTAAAATATTTAATATAACAAATAAGTATGATGAAATTTATTTAGTATTTTATAAAATAATTTATAATTAAGTAGAATATTAAGATATACATATATTTATATGTCATACATAAATAAAAAGGATAACATATGATTTTGAGATACCAATTTTTTTTATAAACATTTTTTATAAAATTTTCACTTTCTTTATCAATGTGTCCTTCTTTGATAATACTTTTGTGAAAGTTTTAAAAACATCTATTGAAAAAGCAATATATAGTTGATAATGGCTAAAAATATGAAGTAGAAGGTAAATTCAAATGTTGGGTATCATTTATTCCTATGATTTATTTATAATTGTAAATTTAGCTTCACGAAAAATTATTAGCACAAACAGAAGATCGACATTTTCTATTGTTTCATGTTTAATTCTTGATAAAAAAAAATATCTTTTTTTCAACATGATGACCTATCAATATTTCAATATCCGACATGTTCATGTAGAACCACAACACAATGATCTTGTTCCATTATAAAACCCAGAGTTATTGTCTATGCTTTGTAATAATATTAATGGTACACATTTTTTAACCTTTAAAATATGTCGTGACAAGTCACTTGGAGTAATGTAATGCAAATACTCTTATTGGTATAAATGATGTATGTCTCCTTCAACCTCATCAAATCACAACAAACTATGTTGTTTACCTGAAAAATTATTGATAATCATGTCATTAAGTTTTTCAGCATCTTCAACTTTTAGAGTCAATATAGCTATATAAACCAGGTGCATTCCATTTATGAAATTCCAATTAGGAAGGTCTATGTTATATAAGTTTTTGTATTTAACCTTTTCTTTCCCATGATATTTATAGTTCGTGGTGTACTTTTACCATGTTATCAAAATTTGTAAGTTCAATCTTATCTTCAATGCATATGAGATATTATGAAAAATTGTTATTTTGTAATGATCACCTATTTTATTATAAATGCAATAATTTTGTGTTATTCCATAAATAAGACTTAACAATACATGACAAAATCATTTATATCTTTGTACTTGAACAACTCAAAGTACTATATCTTCCTAATATCATCACTTTTTCTCTGAAATAGAGAATCATGGTATAAAAATCATTTGATTATCAAGCTAATGCCTCCAAAGCATATTTAGTAGTATAAGCATATTTAGTAGTAACGGATGTTTCATTCCAAATGATTATTTTGAGAGCAAATTCATGACAATAGTACCATTTTTTATCACCAAAATTCAATTTATGGTATTTTAATAATTTATTTATATTTCTTCTTTAGTTTTTTAAAGTATTTGGAAAAAAGGCAAATCAACTGGTATACCATATAAGTATCCAAAAAGCTTGATGGTGTAACATATAATTTTATAACAATAGTATCAAAAAATGTATGTAGCAACTATTTTTAAAAAGAGAATTCATTATTTATTTATTTATTTTAACTTATTAAATATATTCTTCAAAAAAACTTACATCGTTTTTATTTTTTATTTTTTAAAGTTTAAACATACTTTTTATATTCTTCTAAAAGTTAAACATATTTTTAAATCATACTGTCGCAAAGAAAATGTATCTGGTTCTGTCAGCTAAACCTCACAACGGAGTGAATACAATCTAAAATGTGGAAAATTATGGAAGAATGACATCTTAAAGCCACACATATTATCGAATTTCTTATGCAGAAAACCAGTTTTCTCCATTTTCAAGGAAGACTACAAATGCAGTATGACTAGATAGCCTGCTACCAAAAACTTTATACAAGAGTATATGAAGACAACTTTACACTAGTGATCAAATTCCCTCAAGTGGCAAAAAGGAACAAGGTATACGTGCTTCTTTCCCCAATCCCAGTGGATATTTAACTGCTGTGCATAAGAAAATTCCTCAACGAAAATGGTGGAAGCCCCTTCTGCAACGAGCAAATGAATAATCAGTTTGAAACACTGACTAATTTAATACGTGGTGTCACTCAAAAATAGATAAGAAAACAAAATGATTAGTGAGTTGGACAGAACTAGTTGAAGCTTGAATTGCAAAAGCACTTGTGTGAAAAAGGGCAACATATGCTGCCATCGAAAACTAAAACTACAGTAGTATAATAATGAATGGCCTAACCATGCGCCTTAAGTCTTCTCTAACTAATGTTAGCTGCTGCATAAGGCGCTCCATAGTACTGCAGTTGGGAAGGTTAAAGTGTTCTGGCGATCACCAACATCAACAGAAAAATTAAGAAAAAAGACAAAGACAATCATATTTAGCATGGGATAGAACAAAGTATTGAGATTTGCAATAAAATATATAGTAAGTACAAGGAGCAGAGTGAAGTTAACCAACCGAGAAGGGCGACATTCAAATTACCCACCACGTGGTGCCGATAGCCTGTGGTAGTCAGATGAGCCATTGGGGATTCCAGTATATTCTTAAAAGCAAGAAGGGACATAAAATCCTGAATCAAGGGAAGCTTTATGTTTAGTTCACCTTAAAGACACATACATGTATCAATGAATAGTTAGCAAAAGGCAAACATACTTCAACTCTTTCGCTATATATTGAGTGGCTCGCATAGGAACTCATATTGGCCTGAGCAAACTCCACAGCTTCTGCCCTGCTAACACAAGATTCTATGATAGCAAGAACATTGCAACATGCTCACTTGGAAGAAAAATTAATCTCATCTCACCATTTCTGAGAGCAAACAAGGACAACAAAATGAAGGCTTAGGAGATCAAGCATCAAATCCTTATTGTTTTTTAAAATATCCTGTGACAGCTGTTCAATGAGCTCAATAGCTTTCAGTGAATTTCCCTCCAGTACATAGTTAACGATTCCTAATGATGAAAGAAATTTAGTCAAGGAGGCCTTACTAACTTTAATATGCTCCAATGAAAAACAATTCAAATTTCAGAAGCAATCCCCAACATCCTCCATTATTGGAGGGCCAAAATCCCCGAATATAAACACTCCATTGAACAACATCGGTTCTTGTATTCAAGTTTATATGATACAAATCTTTCAACAGGAGATGAAAAAGCTAGGTTTGAAGTGCACAAGCCAATAAAATGATATTCACATGAAATCAAAAGTCTTCGAGAAATACACTGAAAGACAGCAATAAACCCACTTTTTTTTGTTTGCATGCTCTCCAAATATTCTGCAGGCCGCTGCATCCCAATGCAAGCAATGAAGGCCTCTGAAGACTCTTCGTAGAAATTGTGTGCAAGATACGACAGAATGATGTTGTTCACATCTTGTTCATTTATAGCCTGTAAATAAATACATGTAGCAAAATAAAGTGTATGGAAAGTAAATTATTACCAAAAGTTATGACTACAGAAATAATATAAGTATATAACCAAGAGATCATAATTGTCCACAGTAAAACACCTAACAGTAAGCTAGTAACCATACATGCAATAGTTCTGTTAGAAGTACCAAATGCCACATGAGCTCAATTTCATTGATCTTTTTCAGAAAATTCAAAAAACGCTGCTAAAAAGAAGCTTCTTTGAATTGACATATTTTCCATTGCAGAAGTAGGCAGAAAAAAGGATTAAGCCTCAACAAATCCACACTACCCTGAGTTTTTTTCAGAATTTCTCAAAACAACAGTTTATTTCTTGACAAGGACAAATTAAATATGATATTAAAGTAGATGACAAAAGAGTATTTAAGAACGAAGCACCCTAAACCCAAAATATATGCAACATATCAAATACTACAAATCCTAGAAGCAAAAAGGTTGCAATCTTGTCTGAATCTTGCCACATTCTGTGGTAGAAAGCAAGAGCGCAGTAATTTTCATCGCACATTTTTCATATCAAAGGGAGCGAAACTTAGAATCCTAGAAGAGGTAGTAACGAGAACTTCGAAACTGAACGAAATGCAGCGTTAGTAGAAGAGTAAAGCTTCGCAACGAAAACAAAAAATAGTGAAATTGTAAGAGGAGAATGGTGAAGAAGAAACTCACAATTTCTTCGTAGTGGCTAGGATGAATGTCCATGGTTGGAACTTCGAAGCGTCGATTGGGAGACATAATCGGAGAAGAGAAGCTTCGATTGTGTGTTAGCGTTAATTTGCCATTACACGCGCGCGCGTGTTTATATATATATATATATATATATATATATATATATATATGAATTTGTTGTGTGTGTCTTCCTTTCAGGTCTCAGCTGCAACGGAATAACTAATAACTAAAAACCGCCGCCACAAACAAGGTTTTACTAACTGTAATAACTAATAACAAAAAATTAATTAATCATTCTTGTTTAGGACTCATTTATTAGGAAACACGTAATAAAATGATAAAAAAATAATTTTATCTAATGTTTTCTCCTATGAGAATATCTATATACTATTGTACTAAGAAAGTATTTATATATTATTAGAATATAAAAACTACATTTTATATATCACTAATTTTTATTAGTTTATAAAATAATATTTATCTTGATAAGTGATTAATTATTTTTTATCAATAAATTAAAATCAGTTGTTATTAAATAATGTTTTCAGTGAAATAAAGAAATACATTAAAACTTGAAAAATAATAGCAATAGAAAAAGACAATATTCGTTCATATATATTAAATTTTAAGTCTTCGTTCCTTTATGTAGTGTTTATAAACTTACTCTCTGATAATTGCGAATAATAAACATCTTAAATTATAACCAAATCAAGATGAAGATAAGTAGTCATGCTAACATCTTAGTAGTTTTCTTATGAAGTGCATTTTCATTTTCAGATGAACAATATAAGAAAATATTATATACGCAACAATATTATGAGAGTTTATATACTTTCTCATCACGTTTTCTAAAAACAAAATCGTGACGGAATTATGAGATCATAACTTAGAACTCTGATGTCATATTATGATACAAATTCAAAATTGTTTAATCTCTTCCCATGTGTTCATATATTTAAGTAAAAATTGATTTTTCTATACAGTTTAAATCTGTTGATTCAGATCCAAAATCTGCAAATAACGCACTTCAAGTTCATCGACATGCTATTAACATGGTGGAATATTAGGAGTTGCAAAACTATATTTACTATGATTAACATTAAGCAGTGATTATGAACAAATATATAAAGTATGAAAAGTGAAGCATATCAAAATTTAGAAGTATTGAAGATGATGATGATGATGATGAATCAAGAAGAAGGAAAAGCATCTTTGACAGCAGAAGCAGCAGAGAGGTAGTTAAGCGTGTTCTTCAGCGTCTCCTTCTCCCTCTTCAACCTCTTCGCCGTGTCCTCCAACTCCAGCAGCGCCTGCTGCTCCCTCGGCGCGCCCTCGAACGTGCTTCCCACGAAGAACGAGAACGGCGTCGGAAACAGGTTCCGTCGCAAATCCCCCATCTCCTTCTCACCTTTCCCCCCCAATCGGTTCGAGAGCCTTATCACGTCCTTCATGTACCCCTCCACCTCGTGCGCCAGCGCCTCCGCGTCGTCTCCGCCGTCGCTCTCCGAGGGACGGTCCTCCAGCCACGTCACGCGTCCCACGAGGTAGGGTTTGCTGCGGACGACGTCGTTCACTCGGAACCGCTCCTGGCCCTTGCAGACGAGGAAGAAGCGGTCGTCGACGAGGCGCTCGTGCTTGACCACCTCCCCCACGCAGCCGACTTCGGAGGTGCCGGAGACGGCGTCGTGGTAGACGACGCCGAAGCGGAGGTCGGTGTGGAGGAGCGTGTGCATCATGATGCGGTAGCGGAACTCGAAGATCTGGAGAGGGAGGATGGCGCCCGGGAAGAGGACGAGAGGGAGGGGGAAGAGAGGGAGCTCGACGGCGTCGTCTTGCGGCTTGTCGGAGGCGGAGCAGCGGAGAGAGTGGAGATTCCGGCGACGGCGGAAGAGAGAGGAGGGTAACAGTATATGAGCGGCGGTGTTAGTGTGAGGGAGAGAAGTGCATGGTGGAAGATGTGGCATTGGGAATGATGCCATTTTTGAGTTTGTTTTGGAAGAAACAAACTCAAAAATTGTTTGTGTGGTTCATTTGTGACATTGTTATGGTGATGTTTGGAGTTGAGAGAGTGAAAGAGCATGATTTGGAATGATATTTGTTATATATGTTTGAGGTTTGGATTGGATAGAGAGAGAGAGAGTGTGGAATTTTTGGTGGAAGAAGTGTTGTGTGAGTGGATATAGTGTCTAAGTGGTATAGAATATTCCACGTGTGACTCTTCACCTTCTAACAAATATCTTATAACCTATATAGCACTTATAGAGTATTATAATATCAACACGAAAATAAAAATTTATAAATTTTAGTTTTTAAAAAATTAATATTTTTTTAAAAATTAGAGTATAATCCTGTTATAATTATCAAAAATCCAATAAATATCTTTTAAATTTAACACTTCACATATATATATATATCTTACTAGTGTCAGTGTCCAATATATGTCTGACATGAACACATTATTTAAAAGACGTCAACACATCATTTAAGAAATGTCGATATTCATAGCTAATAACACATCATACATAAATAAAAAATAAAAAGGTTATCCTCAACAAATCCAAAAAATTCTTCCAAGTAATATGAGAACATTTCAAACTTTTCTATACAGGGGTATTTTTGGAATTACAAAATTTATGGAGGTACATAAGAACTTATGAGGGTGCAGAAAGAAGTAGCCTTGTCCTCTTATATCTGATACCCACGGGCTGTTTTATGTTTGGGCAACTAAAGAATCCACCACTCAAACTCATATTTTTTAATTTGTATGCTATTTACACCTCCCTTTTATGCTAAATGCACTCCCTTCTCTTGTTTTATTTAAACAATCTATGTTTTAGAAAGTACTTTTTGACAATAGTGAGAAAATAAAATATGATCTAAAAAAGTACAGAATGTTAAAATAAAATAAGAGTGATCTATGTAGTATTTTCAAAATATTCCCTTGCAAAATATTTTTGAGACAGTTTTGTTTTTCATGGTGTAGAAATAGAAAGTGTTTTTCAAAATGTTAATGGAAAGTACATTATGAAATATAAAATGTATTTCCGAAAATTAGATTTTAGGATTTTTTTTTCTTCTTTGACATTTTAGGTTGAACTTTCTCAAATATTTTTAAATTTTATATACTTATGAAAACATCAAAATAATTAAAAAAAATACTTTCCAAAATGTACAAAACATATAGTATTTAGAAGAAGAAATGCAGATTATATATATGTTTAAAGCTTTTAAAAATAGAAGAAAGAAAATGTCTTCAATCCTTTTAATTGGTCATGGACAATTCAATCCTTTAAATTGTATGTAATTTTTTATTTTATAGGTAGTTTTTTATTGGAAAGAATTATTTAAATTTTAAAAAAATAGTTATTTAAAGAATCATAACTATCAAATCTATTATATTTTAATATTATAAAGATGAAATTGAAAAAAAAGTGTAAAAAAAAAATCCTTTATATATTGTTATAGATTTTAAATATTTTTAACTTAATTTCACTTTTTCCCGAGTTAATGTAACTTTTTATAAATTGATAATAACATAAATTGGTATGTGTTACGGTTGTATCACATTATATCTCTACCAACAAATTAGTTTTAAATAATAAAATATTTTTTATTGTTGGTTGTATTGTATTATATACCAACACTCATATAATATTTGTAAAATTTTTGACAATTTTAACACAGTTATAACATAATTTTAAAAATGATAAATACATTAATTTTTTAAAAATTTAAATTTATTATATAAAATTTTAGTATGATTATAAAAATAATAAACAAATTCTTTTGAATTAGTTATGGAAAATATTTTCGGTTAAAAAAAATGTGCACATAAATCTTTATTATCAATTTATATAATTCATAATCATATAATATATAGATTTGTATATGTGTATCTTATATTTTAAAAATTATACATATTTATCTGTATTTATATTCATGTTGTATAGGTATCCGTGTCATTGTCTATACTACATAAATTATTATTAATTTAATGAAATGTATTAATTAGCATTTTTAAAAATCATAGTAATAATAATAATAATAAAAATATTAAATTAACTCTTTTTTGGAAATAGTACTTTTGGCCACACAACTTTTTCTCTTTCTCTATTAATTACTTCTGTTTGCTTACTAAATAAGCTATTGTCTCGATTCTCCATTTTTATTTAAAACTTTTCTTCTTTTTTAATTGTGTATTTGTTTAAGTAGAAAAATGCATATTTTTTATTAAAAATAGTTTTTTTAAAAGAAATATCTTAACTGCATGTTTAAAACTTTAACTTAAAAACCCAATTAAATTGAAATAACTCTAATTAGTTAACTTGTTGTTTAATATTTTTATGCATGAATTGAAAAATACAATTAATGTAATACATTTAATAACATTTATAGTACATATTTAATTTTCTTTTGCATTAATTGATTTTCTTTATATTTTCTCTTTCTACAATAAATATTTCTTTTAAAAATTACAGTATTGCAATTAAACACACACACACACAAAAAAAAATGTAGTAGTATATAACAAATCTCTATCTTTCTCTGCTACCTCACATCTTAAAAATCTCTCTCTCTGTGATTGTTCAAACCAAGGTGAAGGATTTCAGACATGGCTGAAGAGGGACAGGTCATTGCTGTGCACACCCTTGAGGCGTGGCAAGAGCAATTCCAGAAGGGAGAGGACTCCAAAAAGCTGGTTAGTAACCAAACAAACCTTAACTTCTTCATCACCTTTATTGTTTCTACTGTAACTATGTTTTCTCTGAGATCTCTTCATTTTAAGGTTGTTTACTCATGATTTATTCTGTTTTTATTTTTTACTTATGAAAGTACTGCTCTGTGTTTTTTTTTTTCATCTGGGTTTAATAAATCTGTTCTGAAAGCAATAAAAATGTAATTTTTTTTCTATTCCATGGATAAATCTTTGAAAAACAATTAAAAAAGCCAGAAGGGTGTTTTTATAATTGAAAAAAATTAGCAAATAGAAACCCAAGAAAGCGTTTTCTATTGTCTATTCATGTGTTTAATAAGGGGTTATAGCATGTTGCTTTCTCTGTATAAAAAGAAAAATAGATCTCTATGTTGTATAGGGTGTTAACTTTTCACAACCCCTTTCTCTTGAATTACTAGGTTGTGGTGGATTTTACTGCTTCCTGGTGTGGTCCATGCCGTTTTATTGCCCCAATTCTTGCAGAAATTGCCAAGAAGACACCTGAAGCAATCTTCCTCAAGGTGGATGTGGATGAACTGAGTGTAAGCACATATATATACACAAGTGAATCTACTTTGTCACATGATTTGATTTTTAATAACCTTAAAAGATCATGTGTACTATTAGTTGCTGTATAGTATACTGATGATTGTTCATTGCACTGATGTTTTTCAGACTGTTGCTGAGAAATGGTCCATTGAGGCTATGCCAACCTTCTTGTTCTTGAAAGAAGGTAAGCTGGTGGACAGGATTATGGGTGCTAAGAAGGAAGAGTTGCAAGGAACCATAGACAAGCATTTGTCTCATACTGCTGCTGCTTGAAGTGATCATCAGCATCACATGAAGAAGATCAACAATAATAATAGAACATTTTCATATTTTCTTGTCAGCGTGCATGTTTTCTCTGTCTATGGCTATGCAGTTTGCAGAACATGAGTACCAGATTAAAATAAATTGTTGCGTTGCCTTTTATTTACATGGAAATAAATGGTAATTTAACTCTATTAGCAAATTGACAGCATTTATGAGAATGTTTAAACTTGTACCATGTGTTTTTTTATCATTGTCTTGGTCTTGTCTCATCTTTTTCTTTGTTTCTTTTGACGGGGTAAACAAAGTACTATAAGGGTATTTTTAGTGCTATATAATCAAGGCATTTTTTAAACTATAACAGTAGAATGCTGCTTATACAACTGTAGTTAGAATCACGTTACTGATGCACTTCAAATTAAAAGATTATATGATGTAAGAAAAAAGTATGGTAGAAAAGTCTTGAGAAATAACCACTGATATCCTTGATACTTGCATTGCATATATTGACATATACAAATTACACGAGTGAATATATAAGCACAAGTCTGAATTTTGTAATTTTTTTTCTCTTCCAAGTACACGTATATATGGACAATTTTAAGTCCAGAGAATAAATTAAAAAGCAACTTGGCCACACTTTTTTGTATAATCTGCCATGCTCCATCAGATGCAAGATCAAGTGGATGTAGAATTGGAGATGAACACATCAAGGGTTGAACCAGAGCTCGTACTGAGTGTAGCAAATTTCCTCAACATTATGATCTACGAATGCCAATGGAAGCCAGAGAACTGCACAAATAGACATCCAATTTCTTATGTCAATTATTACCATTGAGCTACTAATGTTCACGTTTTTCAGTTCTTTGAATTGGGTTCACTAGATGCTGGTGTATGTATTGTCCTTTTCTGTAGAGATATTTTCCAAGGATTGCCACCCAATTCCTCAAGCACCACAATCAAGTTATGTGTTGGCTTTAACCATGATCTTGGCACGTGATACCTACAAAATTCCAAATAGAAAAAGGGTAAATCAACTCTTCCATTGTCCACTATTCATGGCTCAGGCTTACAAATAAAGTAGCTTTGGACACATTGAAGTGTGTGCTGCGTTTGTATCCAAAATGTTTGTCTCGTACCAAAAAAACACACCACTCTGCAGATTATGGTATTACTCTCAGATATTGAACTTCATTGAATAAAAGTTTCAGTAAATACTTACTAGGAAAAAAATCAAAACGAATCAAACGTTTTTAATAAGTTAAAATTTACTTATGTAACTCGAATTCTGGATAGATACATTAAATGAAAAAGACTTTTATAAAAGCTAAATTACATAAGTTGATTTTAACTTATAACAGATATTGAATCTATTTTAGTTTTTTTATTTTCTTATCTTGTATAAATACTTATAGAGAAGTTTATGTACACAAGTCATGCCTGAGTTTGACACACCACAGAAACATAATGACTCTGTGATCTGCATAGAGGGGTATGTGGTTTTTTCACACAAATGTTTAAGTGAGTATAATTTTCCTGAGGACAAGGATGTGAAGTTGAAGTTCAATTACCATTGTTGGGTAGGTTGTCCACAACCAAGTTGGCATTTTGCAGGCCGGTATGTCCCAGCATAGTTGCAAGAATTACAGGCACCCTTTGCATAAACCATCCAATATCTTCCTGTGCCTTGTCCATTGATCCATACCTGACCCTTTCCCATACTGCTTAGGTCCAAGGCCAATGGTTCAACTCCATCAGGTGCATTGAAATAAGCCTGAAGGTTCCAAGTTAAGGATCAGTTATAGGCTTCTCATGTTTGAAAAATCAAAACTAATTCTCCATCTATAGTATAGATACAAAATGGACATTTGCAGAAACAATAAACAAATAAAAAAAAAATATAACAAAATAAAATAATGACACCAAGAATTTTTAACATGGAAAAACCTTCTCAACTTGAGAAATAAAAAAACCACAGGACCTAATCCAGAAAATGTCTTACACGTTAAGATGTTGTTAAATCATAAACCAGTAACAATTCGTACCTTGTGCCATTTCAACTGTGACTGGCTTTGGACACCCAATGAGTCTCCCACCCAATCAACAGATGAAACCCCATTGGGAGACACCAAATTCATAGCCTCTCCTTTTAGGCCAATCTGTTTGTTTAGATAGATACCATAGTTAAAAACTATTTTCTCTTTATGTATAATAAATCCTTTGTAAGCATAAGTTAGATTTGTGTCCACCAAACCTGGTATGACCATTTCTGCCAAGTCAAATCTTTCTGTCCATGGTCAAGTCCATGAAGCAAAACTCCAGTGATCCCAGCTTTCCATGTTTCAAAATGGAATCCAACATTCTAGAGCAAAAATAAAGAACAAAAGCTATCAATTTATGAGCAAACTGCTAAGTATACACATACTGAAACATCCAAAGGGATGATCAAGTCCAAATCAGAGTTCAAAAGCAAGGTACTTACAGGTAACCCAACAGCAACACTGAGAAGTGCTATTTTATTGGTTCCAGAGCGTAGGTTGACAGGGCCATTGAATGTGCAAGTTCTGTCTGCACTTGTTCCAAAAGCTGAGCCTGTAAAAGGAAATTGGAATCATTTCATGTTGGTAGGGTTCCAATCATAAGAGCTACCGAGTTAAACTACAAACCTGAAAATTGACCATTGATAAACACATGGACAGCGTGGCCTGCAGAATTCACCCTAATGCTGGGCTTGTTCCCCCCTCTGAGAAAGGATTCTGATGCACTAATGTCAACACTGTGTGGCATGAAAACCAGAAAACAGTGAGATTTCAACTGCTGAGAACTAAGAAGAGAATAAGAGATACACGATGACAAAGAATTTCATTGATTTGAGATAGCCAAGAAGACTTCAAACGGCAGATTCAAGAATTTCTTCACAAAAGAAAGTTTTCTTGAGCTTGAAACTGCAATATGTTCTTTTTTTTCTCTCCAAAAGTATTTTCTTTTATAGGTAATCTATTCCAAGTTCTCGCTAAATGCGCAGAGGAATTTCTTGCTTTACTTTGAATTCATTGATTGCTGTTCAAAAATCTAGAAGAAAATCTATATACCAACTAACTCACCTGGTTATATACCATAGATAGTCACTAGTGTCTCTGGTGACATTTAGCTGTTCTAATAGTCCAGAAGCTGTAATCTTTGAACTTTCTTCTAGTGAAGATACATCTTCATCATACGTCTCCCATGAGAACAACTTAGAGTTGCTAGGCAACATTTGTATCTTTGTAGTTTGAAATCTCACCTTCATGAAGGCACAACAATTCAATCAATAACTTGATGCAAAGGGCAAAGCAGATAGCAAATACTTGATGGAAAACACAAGACATGAGCTTCTTCCATCATACTAAATTAAGATGGAATAAAAGAACCCTTTAAATGTTCTTACTCTTGCAGTGTTGAAAACATCTGTTTTACAATCGGGGAGGATGCTTATGGACCAAGGAGGCAAGTCATATTTCCTGTTATTGAAGGTCACTCTTGCAGCAGAATTGGAATGGTAGTTTGCTAGAAAAGCTGCACATGCTCCACTTTTTGAAGAGAACACATGAGCCTGGAAGATAGTTAAGACATGAATTCACCATGAAAGTAGTTTATCTTAAAGAAGCACACATTACATCAGAGGCAACTGACCTGCTCATACGATCCTAATGATGTGACAGTGGGATCTGAAGAAACCAAAGCACGTTCACTTTGCTTAATAGCTTTATGAAGGTCCATCAAATGACCATATTTAGGTTCCCTGATCAAACCTGAATGTGGTAAAGCACTCAATTACAATTTGCTTATACAGATGAGGATAGAACATATTATGAGACAAAGCTATCTTTGAACAGGTACTATTTTCATAGGCTTGGTTGTCACTAGAACAAAAATGAAAAGAATTTACGGCAGAAAAAATTACAAATAAATGTTCTAGACATATGCCAAGTGATTTCATGGTGAAAACAAAAATAGTCAAAGAATCTTCTGGGGATGTTTTGAAAGAAAAAAAATCTGACCATATTCATCAATTGGAGCATCATAGTCATAGCTTGTCGTAATGAATGGCCCTCCAGCTGATCGTCCAAAATTAGTTCCTCCATGGTACTATCATTTGTCATTAAGCACATCAGAATACTTATATTTATAGTATGTTTTGTTAAATGCGAAATAAATCATTGAAGGACACCAACCATGTAATAATTGATGTATGAACCACCCTTTTGTATGAAACGAGCAACTGCAAAAGCTAGATCCTGAACCGGTCGCTGGTAAATTGGACCACCAAACTCTGTGAACCTAATGTCCAAAATGGGAAGTAGAGAGAAAAAGATCAAAAGGGCAAAGAATTCAGATAACCATACACAAAAGAAAAGAAGACTATATATATATATTTAACTTACCAGCCACTCCAAGACTCAGTCCAAAGGTTAGGCTTGTATGGTTTATTTGGAGAGAAATAATCACAATAAAATCCATTACAGGCATTTATCTGTTGAGAAGAATTGAATAGACCCTTAATAAAAATCTAATTATGATGAATTTAACGAATGAAAATGATGTTTTGACAACTCTTGATATGATGAATTTAAAGAAAAAGGAAAATACTGTTATTGAAGTCATTCATTCCCCACTAATAGTGTAACAACTGAAACTGATGAACGAGTAAGGCAGCTAAGAGCTTGAGATTGCTCACCACTGGATCTGGGGCATCATCTTGCTTGCACATCACCCAGGGGACTCCTGTGTTCAATCCAACAGCCATCTTTGCAGCCCAGTTTGTGTATGCATAACCAGCACCTCCCAATTGCTTGCTTTCTGGTCCATACTCGTTTTCAATCTAGAAAGTTTAAACAAAAGTAGAGACATATTTAAGATTTTATCTTCAAGTAGTGATGTATTAGCACGAGTTTTGTGAGTTCCAGATCCAATCAATCATTTGTGTAGCTTGCAAATGCAAAAAACATGAACCAAAACGTGATAATCACACTGTTCTCAAAGACTTATCTGGGATCTCAGAATATTTTAGAAGAAAGAAGATAGAATTGTGCTGAAGTAGTGATTTACTATTCAGCATGAATTTTAGCTCCAGATCCAGTCCAGGAATTTAGAACATCCATCCAAATTTCACTCTTTGAGGAACTTATTCCCATGCAAAAATCATGTGGGAAACAATTTTTGAAGAAACACTTTTAGCTATTATGCTCCTATGAAAAAGATGAAAGGAACTTCCTACCTGAGAAAGAATGATTGGACCACCCTGAGACTGAAACAGCTTTTCATTCTTCATCATCTGGACTATCTTCTGAGTGAAACCTTGCATTGCAGCCTAAAAGTAAAAAAGTTAAAAAGAAGCACTTTTTTTTGGTCACGAGCATTCAAGACTTGTTGAGTAAGCAGGGAGAGTGAGAAGACGAAGACAGAACTAAATTTTTTAAATTAAGATCCAACCTTGAAAGGGCCATTATCTGTTCTGAAGCTGATGCCAGGAACATACTTCAACCAAACAGGAAATCCTCTGCACCATTAAAGAATGTGATTTGAAATCACATAAGCATTCACATTCACACCAACAAACCAAAGAAATCCACAAGGGAAAGTTGAAAGTGTATGTACCCAAAGTTCCACTCAGCACACACATAAGGTCCAATCCGAAGATGCACATAGAGCCCCACCCTTTGCACTGTCTTAATGAACCGTACCAGATCGTACCTCCCTTCAAAATTGTACTGCAAAAATAACATACAACCCAAAAACACTGTAAGACGGTACTTGAGAATTTAAAACTGAACTCAATCAAATGAAGATCCAGATTCCAGAATGGTACATTGCCAGGAGATGGTTCATGAACATTCCAAAAGACATAAGTGTCAATAGCATCAAGGCCTCCATCTTTTGCCTTCCTAATTAGATCCTCCCACATCTGCAACAACACACATTTCAAACAATCAATCTTCAAACTTGAAACAAAAACAAAAACAAAAAAAGTTGGAACAAAAAGGAGACATATTATATATGATATATATCTATATATATATATACACACACACACATACTTCAGGGGCGCTTCTGGGGTAGTGAATGGATCCAGATATGAGGATTCTCCTTTGGCCATTGATGATAATGGCTTTTCTATCGTAAGTGACACTGCAATGGATCAACTCAGAACCCACAAAGAAGATGGTGAAAACAAGTAGTAGAAGCTTGGAAACTGAGTTGGTTTCCATAGCTTCTTGCTTTCTTCCCCCAACAACACTGAATGGAGGGAAAGTTTTGAAAGTATTTAAGACAGAGAGAGAGAGTGTTTGAGGTAAGGGTTCAGTTGTCTGTTTCTTTGAATCTGATCTAAAACTGTGTACCTAAGACCATTGTGCTTTTGTCTGTGATTCCTTCTGCTAGCAGTGGTACCAACTGCTACTTACTCAGAGTTCCACACATGTCAGGGAATTGTGTTTTATTTTACTATTTATGTTTTTTTTTTGGTATTTGGACTGTTTTGCTCTGCTCTCAGAGTTTGAAACTACAAAAGCTTATTCCTTTGCTTTATTAATCAAAGCCTTTTTTATTGCTTCAAGTCTTCAACTTTACAACTACGCCATTTACTCAAAAAATAAGAAACTCCAAGTGTTTTGCAATGAAGAAGATCATCATTATGTCTGCCTCCATTCTCATCATATTACATTTTCTTTGAAAAAGTGATATATTGAGAATTTGTATCAATCTACATTCTTCTTCTGTCTAAAACTTACACCAGTTTATGAAATGAAAAAAACAATTTTTCTTTATATCATCAATCACAAATTATATATTAGAACAAGTTGTGAAAATATCATTACTGTTTCACATTACTGAGAATTTCAAGTTTCAAGAGTTTATATGTATGTAATATTATATAATTTTTTTTATCAATATACTATTATATGTATGTAATATTAAATATCCTATTAAATATAATTAGAAAATCGTTTATCTGATAATATATTAAATATAGTAATTATTACATATGATATAGTTATTTTACTCAATAAGTGAAGTATATGTTTATATTATTATCTTTTTTAAAATTCAGAGGAATTATTAGCATCTTCATACACTTAGACTATTAATAAAATAAATAAACTATTGTATACACATATGATACATTTACCAAACCAAGTCGTGCCTCAATTAAAAAAAAGATAAAAATTGAAAATAAAATAAATAAATAAATTTTACACTTCTCAAGTCAAATGTGTCACATGTGTCATGTACCTTTGTCGTGCCACAATTTTGTAGCTACCATGTAAATTTTTTTCTCATTCTTTATATTTTAATAAACTATGCCTTTTTTTCTTCTTTTTTTGGATAACAAGGAATATTCTTATCCTATTCTTGAAAACTACAATTCTCTTGCATTATATTGCCACAATGCTTGACATTTTTTTAGATAAAAAAGTATTTTATTTTCTTATATATATATATATATATATATATATATATATATATATTATTCCTCTTGTGATAAACCCTACCACATTGTTCATTTCATATTATTTGTTTGCATGTGGTGTAGACCCATGCTATCGATTTCACTTGCGCGTTGTGGATCACAATACCAACCCCATGAGTTGGAAAATATTATTTTATTAATTTAAATTCATTAAAATTTTAAAATTAAATGGTTCCATGTAGTTTATTTGATGAACATTTCTCCTAATTTTTAATTTTTAATAAAAATTAATTACTAATGTAATTACAGGGACAAAACTTCTCTTACTATTGCACTGTTTAGTTCTTGATTTTTCAGTCTTTTGATCCAACATCATTTCGATCTTTTAATAGGAGTACCTGCAATAACACTCTGGCGTTCAAGTCAGTTAAGGACCAGAATATTCTGGGTACGATATTTATTATCTTTGACCTGAGAGGGGACTCGTCTACTTATAGTCGCACGTTTGGGACTCAAGGTGTACAGACATGTACAAATGTGACTCAATGAAGTTCAATTATCTCTTAATCGTGATTTTGCATAATTATCACATAATAATTACTAAACGATATTGTTAATTGCTTTGAATGATGCAATACAAAAATAGTCCAGAAAACCGAATGACCGCATTCTCACATGTACACAGATATTCGACTTCCCAATAGTATACAGATATTCGACTTCCCAATAATAATTTGTTGTACCAAAAAGAGTGTATTAAGAAAAGTATTTTAGAAAGAATAATAACACTTTCTAACACTTTTTATTTAATAGATTATTCTCTCACCACGACAAATTCCATCTTCTTTGTTTGTCTGTTATGTTGTTAGCTGGTGATGCCCTTGTCTCGTGGGGTTTACATTTAGAAATTTGCTTCCATGTGACATGAACATGATATTTCATATTTGTGGTCTTGTGACTTTTTCCCTTTTTTTCTTTGCTTTGTCCTCAATAAAGAAATAGGGTAAAACATACCATAAATAGTTCATGAACTTTTCTACACATTAGATATGTTATTTCTTTCTCAGGGCAATTAAATGCCTGAATCTAATGGTAGGTTTTATTGATGATGATAATAGAGTAGTTTTGTAGTTAATGTGTCAAATTAATGACTACTTATAGTAATTATAGCTGGTGAAAGTAGTAGTGTTATAGTTAATGTGTCAAATTAATTTCCACATATCTGTGTCAGATTTGATAATTCAAGTTATATTATTGGAAACAAATACTTAAAAGTCCAAACAGAAAAATCTATTTTTCATTACCTCTTTTAATAAATACTTGTTCAATTGAAAACATTTTAACATCCATACTTTACTTAAATTATACTTCTTTTAGCTTAATCAAATTTTAACATTCAATCTTGTAAAATAACATAATATTTTCACATAAAATATCAATTCTTAAAATAACTCAAAGAAAAAAAATATCAAAATAATTTTACTATAATGAAATTCATTGTTCACCCATATAACCTCAATTCAATTCTTAACGAACAATATATTTCTCTTCAATTCTTATCAAACAATACATTTTATTAAATATTATATTCACTATAAGAAAATCATTAAATAAAAATCAATTTTTGATAAAAAAATAATTAGTTACTATATTGACTAAATTAGATATTATTTTAGAGACAAAAAAATTATTAATATCTAAAGTAGTTTCTATTATTAATAAAATTTATATAGTTAGACACCAATTTAAAAACTATTTATTAACAATAGAAATTACTTTAGATATCAATCATTTTGTTAGTCTCTAAAATACTATCTAATTTAGTCAATATAATAATTAATTATTTTTTATCTTTAAAATTGATTTCTATTTAATAATTTTTTTTATCGATCATTCTTATTACAACCATAAAATATAAATCACTAGGGTACTCTTTTCTCAATCCTTTAAGTTCATTACTTCATCATCATGGTTAACTAGCCTTTATCACCTCTTATCTCTGACCGACGGACTTCTTTGGTTGGTTTTGGGGTAAGGAATAACTAGTAGTTTTTATTGGGAGTTTGGAATAGGTTGGTGTGTGAGATCCTATCTTATCTTTCTTCTTGATTCTTGTACAAGGATTTGATCACCGTTTAAGTTATCCATATTTATTTATTATTTATTATTGATAAAAAAAATCTTACCCCAGTTAAAAAAATTTCAAATGGAAACTTAAAAAAAAGAAAGGCTTATACTTTATTTGCAATGATAAGTTCTCACTTACTCATAAATATTCCATCATATGCATTGCTTGTACTTATGTTTTAGAAGTACAATCTAATTCAGATTTACACTTTTGGAATGTAGTTTATTTAAATTTATACTTTTTAGAAAGTAATTTTTAGATAATTTTATTTAAAAATATATATTTTGTAAAAAGTATCAACGGTGACCATTAATTTCTACGAGTATAACATTATTCGTAATAAGTAATTTTTAAGTATCCAATAAATAACAAACAAAATTTATTTTGGAGGATGTAGTAAATAATCACTATCCATATCCGACCCTTTATCATCTCTATATTGCACTATGTTTTTATTCTAATAACATGATATTACAATTTATTATTATAATGATAACACTCTTACTATTACTAAACGAAACACAAATAATACTAACTTTTTAAGCAAATTAGATTAATTACATAAGAAATCTTATAAAATTACGGTAGTCTTTTTAACATTTACCGTAATAAATACCCTATAATATTTCTTAAACAATAATTAAGAAAACTAGTATAATGTAGAGAAATATCAATAACACTGTACTGGTCGGGTCGGTAACATTTGGTATTGAAGGTCACCCAATTTGGTATTGGAGGTCACCCAATTGATTAGTATAAATACATCAAGGTAAAAAGTATATACACGACAAATTAAGTAAATGTAATTTTATGATGATACACATTAAATACAGTTCATCAATTATATAACGCATTGCAATCTATGTAAATAAGCACGTTATATCAGAGTAAGAGTAAGGTACGTCTTTAATACTACAATAATAACATCAAAATACTAAATACTCACTTGAACGTCAGAAAACCTTTTACAGGTACACTCCTGACCGAGATCCAAAACCCGAATGCAAAAATGAAAAGAAAAAGAAAATCACAACCGATGAAAAATAATCAATTGTTCAACCGATAGCAGTGTACTGTATAGATTCCTTACAAATACAATTTCAAACAACCAAGAAGATAACCAAAAAAGATAAATAAAATAAGGCAATTTGTATAATTTTATAAAACCTTATATGAGAGCTAAAGATTTTTAATATCCTTACATAGTTTAAAATAAGTGGAAAGTAGAAAGGGTATAAGTATTAAGAGATGGTCACATGTCATTTCCCTTCTAGTTAGTCACCAAATTCCAATATACTATGATGATGAGTTAGGTCTTTTGTTCTTTGTTTTGTACACTTAATCCTTTTCCTTTTCCTTTTCGTTGTTTTATGTTTGTTTTTTTGTCTTCCAATGACAATATGCTTGCGTAGTTATTATTGGTACATTGTGATGGCACACAAATAAAGAGTACATGTGCAAATGGCATCATTCTCCACTTGTTTTATTTTCGTTTTTGGTGTTTCATACACTTTTTTCTTTTTCTTTTGGTGATAAAAGAAACAAAAATAATGGTGTTTGGTGCACCCTTTGTTATGATGGTTATTAATAGTAGCTGCCATCACGTTTTTCTCTACCTAAGCCCTTACACTTTCTAATTACAAAATAGATTCAATGCCTTTTTCAACCACCAATTATATGTGTGTCGGTTCTAACTACAAAAATTCTTATCCACCAAATATATATACTTACATACAATGTTCATATATTGGTGGTAAATATATATGATGATAATAACATTGATATGTAAATCTTGTGAAATTTTTTTATATTTGGTGATGTTTTGATTAAGATGACGTAATAGGTTTATCAAACTTTGTTTCGGTACTATGTTCAATATAGTTTCACGTTACTTAGGAGTCGAGGTTAATGAAATTTATATATTCCTTCTTCCTCCAATCCAGATCGTTAGACGCAATCATCGTATATGAGATATTGTCCATTTTTGGAGGTAAGTGATTTTGTTTTTAAAGACACCCAACACACTTATAATCATATTATATTATAAAATAGGAGACAAATTTAATGATAGTTAACAAATTTTAAATTAAATTATTTTTATCTCAAACTTATTAGTATCATTAAAAAAAATAGGAGAGAAATTTTGATGATAGTTAACAAATAATAATGATTTTAAATTAAATTATTTTTATCTCATATTTATTAATATCATTAAAAAATAGGGAACAAATTTAGTGATAGTTAAAAAATAATAATGATTTTAAAATAAATTATTTTTATCTCAAATTTATTAATATGATTAAGATTACTATTATTTCACTTTCATGTTATGTCTTTAATGTAAACTAACAATATTCATTCATCGGGATTCCGGGTAAATTATTTTTATTAAACACAATTTAATTGCTTAAATAACTTGGGAATTCCTTTTAAAAACACTTTTGAAACATACGAAAATTCGAAAATATTAATAATTCATTACGTTGAAGTCATTATTTATGTTAGTGTTCAATAACTTCTCACGGTGGTGTTATTAAAAGATATTTCGACTAATTAAAAAAATATTTATAAATTATTATTAATCTTAAATTAAGGTTGAATAATCAAGCTTGTATTAATCAAAATAAAACTTACTAAATTTTTTAAAAAGTCTTTAAATAAATTTTAATATCTGTATATTTGTTTTGCAAAGTTCACCCAATTAAAAGAAAAATTATTCTTACCCATGAATGAAGACAATTTGCGTTTGCACATCTCTTTCATGTCTTAAAAGCAGTTCAAGAAACAACAAAAAATAATTTGCAATCTGTATAGTTTTATATTTTAAAAATCATAATAAAAATATAAAATAAAATATAATAGTGAGATGGAATAAATGCGTGGAATTTAATTATACTCACAAATATAAATATTTTATTATGCTCGAAATCATGATGATATATATCTGGTTAATTTGATTAAAAAAATCTTAATTATTAAACATAATGAAATATTGTAAATTAATGTCATATAAGTGTGAAAGTTAAAAGAACTAAATCCTTGATACTAATGTGTAAGAAAATCATTTATAAAAAATATTTTAAAGATAAAAAAATTAATTATGATAAAAATTATATACTATTTTAAAAACTAAAAAAATTATTAATATCAAATTAATTTTTATTATTAATAAATAATTTTTTAAATTAATATATTAGATACTAAAATTTTAGATTAAATTTAAAATTTAAATAATTAGTAATTAAATATTAATTTAGAAATTATTTATCAATAATAAAAACTAATTTAAATATTAATAATTTTTTAAAAAATTTAAAATAATATTTCATTTATCGATTTTTTTTTCTCTAAAATTATTTATATTTAATGATTTTTTTAATTGTTTTTAGTTTCTGAATAATTGTTTTCTATTAAAATAAGTTTTATTCTTTTATTAATCTAAGTTTTGTCGGTGGTGGATGTATAATCATGGCAAATTAGTATCCTCGTGTAGTAATCATTAACCTTTCGACTTGGATTAAATAATCAATTAATTTCTAAAATGATTTCTTCATAATATTTTTAGCCTTTTTATGATTGCTTCAATTTTACTGAAAACTATTAATTTTGGTCAATTATATTTTAAATTAGAAAAAAAATATGAAAAAATATTTTGTATCCAAAAACGAATTTTTGAAAGGGAAGAAGAAAAATATTTTTTAAGCACACAAATATATCTATGGTGACCAAAAATAATAATTATCCCTCACAAATTTAGTTTAAATATAGCTTAATTTTTCAACTCTACACATTAAATATAAAATATCAAATTTATAAGAGTCAGCACTTATGAATAGTTTAATAATTTTTTGCTGATAATTTTTTTTTATAATAATCTGAATCCGAGAAAGTTCAATAATAGACAAATTTTAATACCAGCTTTAATATTTAACTTAAACATAATTTACTTTTTTTAAATTGATTTGTATGGTGATTTTTGTTTTTAGATTTTTAATCTTCAAAAGTTTTTTATTATAATAATGATATATTTTGCGTTATATGATAAATATTATGTGAATATACTTAATGGAAAGAACATATATAATAATGATAATTATATAATACTCAATATTAACATGTAGAACAAAACAAAAATTGATCAAGCATTGAAGAACTTAAATTTATTTAAGTCTATTATTTATATATTATTTTTTATTCATGGTATTTTAAAAAAAATATATATGCATATATATAACACGATTTTCCTTTATAAAACGACTATAATTTCACGAGAAGAACAAAGAATATAATAATTCACATGATATAGCATTTTCACATGTCATTGATGTTATTTATAAACATATTCTATATCTCTAGTAATTCCATTAATAGTTATATTATTATTATAAATTAAATAAATACATTATATTTTAAAGTGCCTCTAAAATAATTTTTGCTTGACATGTGGAATTTTAATATATATACATATTTTAAGAAAATAAATTAAAATAATAATAAAAAGCTATCTTTTTCTCTTTTCAACCTATCTATGAAGCTCAAACATGTCTTTTAAATGGTATGTCCGGACACTGTAAGATACATATTGGTGGTGAAACGTCAAATTTCAAAAATATTTATTGAATTTCTGACAATTCTACCACGATTCTAACACAATTTAAAAAAAGAGAAATACATTAATTTTTTAAAAACTCAAACTTATTGTATAAATTTTTATTATAATTACAAAAATATAAAACATACTTATACACATAAATCTTTATTATCGATTTATATAATTCATAATTATATAATATATAGATCTGTGTTCCCGTGTGATACATTTAAGAAATTATACATATTTCTATGTCAGTATTATTCTCTTCAAAACATATCTATGCTAATATTTTTCTCTTCAAATATATTTTTTTTTTATGTTGTTTAAAAAAAAAAGGCATATATAACCAAAATAGGGTAATAGATTGTTTGCAGTGACAGTGCATCTTAATTTTTAATTAAATTTGATTAATACATTTATTCTTATAATAAACTAAAAATTTATAAAAATCACGTCACAGGGTCCAAATATTCGGTCTTAAATTTGAGCCAACTACTGCCATTGTTTCTTTTGCCGACAAAATAAGTGCTTTTTTCATTACAAGCCAAAACTTTAATTTGCTTTAAAATAATTTTGATTACATAATCTGCAATTTTCCTTCTTCAATTAATTTGATGGCAAGACTTTTGGTTCATCAAACCCTATTGCTACTTCTCCTGTAAACTTAAAACGCACATGTGGTGTTTGACAGAATGCCTCAATGGTTTCACTAACACAAACGTGATACTTGCCAAAAGCATTCCCAATATTTCTAACTCATTTGGTCGATGAAAACTAAATCATCATTAGATATCTCACATCGACTAAAAATTAAAGCATAATATATAAATGGGTACAAACTTCATCTTATAAACCGATTTTATGAGATTAAGTTAAACTCAAAGTTCACTTTTTAATATAGTATCAAAGTTATTTTGAGTCTATCCTAACAATTGGTTTTTGGGTTTATCAGCTCACCTGTTATCAGACTGTTATCGAATTAATAAATGCAAACTTCATAATCATCTGCTATCGAACTGTTATCGAACTAGTGGATGCAAACTTCATTTTATAAACCAGTTTTATAAGGTTAAGTTAGACTACAACTTCTTAATAATATCCCTAGTGAATCACAACACTTGTTCATTAATATGTTGTTGTTTGTTAATTATCCATTAATATGATAACAAAAAACCTAGAAGGTGTGTCATGGATGTTTTCCTAATGTGGCTGAAACTGTGATTTTTCTTGAAAGTGAATATGAGAAGCCAAAAATTCATTTATTGCTCATGATTCTTTAACTGGTGGTGTCAAAAAAACCAGCTGTGAAAATTTGAGTTCAATTATTCAGGGAAAAAGTGCATTAAAAATAGAGAACTTTATGAAAGTTTGAGGGGGGGGACAATGATATGCCCCAAAGAAGAGGGCCAACCCTATTCATTTGGGTTACTGCAAAGAAAGGAAAAAGGCCTTTCACAATTTGGTTGTCTTGGTCCAATTATATGCATATCATTGTTCACTCCATTAATGTCAAAAGTTGTCCAATTCAGAAATACCACTATAATGTTTTGGTTTATAAAGAGTGTTTTCAAAAAAATTATTCAAAAGAGTTTAAAAAAATGTAGTCTTCTATCTATATATAAAGTATAAGGTGCCTCTACATGATATTGTAGTCTTTTTATCTTCATACTCAAGATTAAAAAAAATGTGTACAATTATAAAACAACTAAACCATATTATTAAGAAGTGGAAGAATAATTCCTAAAAAGTATAAAAATATAAAGACATTATCCAAATTATGAAAAAAATAATTAATCAAGTATAGTCTATAAAAATAAATAAATACTAAATACTTTGTCTTGAATCCTAAAAATGACCTTACATATCTTAACTAAAATAGAAAACAAAAAAACTTGCATCTAAAAATAGTATTACTATATTCTTTTATAAGTTTTTTTTTTATAAATATCTTAACATATAAATATAAAGTAAAAAAAAAACATTTAATTTCTTAAAATTGTATAAAAACATGAATACTCTGTGTATGTAATTATAATGTTAAAATGTGTAAGATTGGTGGTAGATAGAAATGATTGAAAAAGATAAAATGATTGAGAATTTCAAAGTTGAAAGCACGTTTGAGAAAAGTCTTATCATTCTTTGATAGTCGGAATAAAGAAGGATAAGATAAACTTAAATCGTGATAAGATAAACTTATCATATTACTTTATTTTATTTCTCTTTATTGCTTCAATTTTTCCTAAAAGTCTTTCCATAGATTAAATTAGATTATATTTTCATCTAAAAAAATTAATTTAATTAAATTAAAAAGTTTAATTATTTTTAAAAAATCTAATTATATTTTTTCGTCATATTATATTTACTAATTAGTTTCTTAAACACTTCTAATTTAATATAGCGACTTATTAATTTAGAACGTATGAGTTAGTAACTTATAAACTAACTTGTCCAATGGTTTTATCAAAAAAATCTTATATTTAAGAACAATTAATTTTTTAAAAACTAAATTTATATTACAATTAAACTCAACTTTTTGAAATAATTAAATTCTTTTATAATATTTAATGTAGTTTAAATATTTTTTGAAATAATTCTATTTAGATATGTTTATAAAAAAAACTCATCCAAACAAATATTTAAATGATGTTTCTTTCAAGTTATAGTTTTATATTCTTAGGAACATGACTCGCATGAATGTTATGATAAAAAAAAAATATTCCTAGACATGTCTAGGTTTACACTTAGTTAAATTTTAATATTCATATAAATACTTTTAAAATTCTTAATTAACCTATTAAAAAAAATGAATGGAAAATATAGATAAAGTTATAAAATAACTTTCCTCACACGAGAAATTAAAACTATACAAGATGTTTACACAAACCATGTTTTTGTATACATACATATATTACTATATTAGTTATAGATAAAAAGAATTGTATCCTATTAATAAATAAAAAATGTTTTAAGTATGGTTTTCAAAGTAAATATTTAAAAATTAACAGTTTTGAAATAATTTTTAATGATAGTTAAAAAAAGTATTTAAAAACAGTCTTATAATCATCCTTTTGAATTAGGTGTCAATCACTAAAATAACCATTATTAATAAAATAATTATAATATTTATTATTTATTTTGTTTTTACTTTAAATTTGTTGAGATAACATCGTTAAAATCAATCACAACATTCAAAATATTGTCCACAACGTCAATGTTCTGTTCCACATCCGAGATATTATCCATTTTAAAAAATTTAAATTACGTTACAGTTTTATCCTTAAAAGACACATCGACGAATTGAGAGAGAAAATATCTATAAACTATCTTTAATCTGTGAGGGATATGAGATTATATTGACGACTATAACATCTTTAAATTTTGAGTGCATTATAATTAAATTTTAATTATTTCAGTATTTTTAATAGGAGAATAATTTTTTTTTGAATTTGTGTGGGATTGGTGGCAGCAAGTGGATGGGAAGGCACCTTCATTAATAAAGCCAAAGACTGCATTCGATTGGCAGAACAGAAAAAAAAAAAAAAAAGCATTTATTGGGTGGCCAAACCAAATTAATATCATCCACGTAGAAGATAAGACAACAAATAATAAAAAAATAACATTTATCATAAATTATCTAACAAAATATTCATTATTATTAATATTTTTAATAATATTATAAAAAACAATATTAACAACAGAATATATTTTAGATATTTTGAATGATTGCCTTAAACATTAACATGATAAATTGGATAATGAATAGAAATATATAACATATTCGAGATAATTTACGAAATGAAAAGTTTAATTTTTTTTAACGACAGAAAGATAAATTAAATAAAATATTTAAGAGATATTTCAATTTGTATATATTCTATTCATATTTTACCTAAACATTTGATAATTACAATATTATAGGGTGGTATTGGTATATACTTTATTAAAGTTGGAGAAATATAAATTTTATTAGTTTATAAAATAATATTTAGTTTAGTCAAATAGTAATTTTTTTTGTAATGTTAGTATATACTTTATGCATAAAAAAATTGACAAAATAAATTTAATTACGATTGAATTGATATGCGTTCAACATCTGTATTAAAAAAAATCTAAACTAAATCATTGAAATAGTGTTTTAAATTAAAAAAATACCCACCCCATTAGAAACTAAAACATGATTAAGTCAAAGTATTAGACTAATATTATAAAATGAAGGTTATTATATTTATATAATGAAGAAATAAAGATGCAATAAATCCCTGTGTTTTGGATCCAGCTAGCTAATAAGTAGCATAAAAAGTTTTGAGAAAAGTGATTTATAATAACACTACATGACCTAATTATTAATTAATGATAGTTAGACATTAATTAAAGTGGATTAGTGGGTTGTGGTTAGATTTAGAAGACATAAAAGACACACCTCAAAGTGTGATTTGGTGAGTTTAACCTACTTAATTATTATTCTTCTAACACCTTTCTTTTTCACAACAACTCTTCTTCTTCTTCTTTCTTCTTCTTCTTCTTCTTCTCTTTTTCATTGCTTGTGTTCATAAAATTGTGCATGATTTGTGAGTTAAGTTATGTGAAGGAAAGGAAAAGGGTTACATTATATTGCATTTCATTTCAGGTCCACCGACTGGTTGTTAGGGTTTGAACACTTCCAACCAATAATATAATCAACCACCCTCTCAAATCTTCTATTCTATTTTATGCTTCAAATTCATTCCTCTATTTACACCATTTCATTATATATTTATTCACCCATTATAATTATTTTTTCATATTAAATATCTCACCAGTCTGTAATATAATGAAATTTATATTCGTTTGTATACTATAAATTGTCCTTATTTATGTGCAATTTCCAACACACTCCAATTACGTCGAGACTGTCAATTCGTGCATGAGACTATATAACAATGGTATCATAAAGCCAACAAACTCTCGTTAAGATAGACTACAAATGACTCTGGTACCATATTAAAAAGTGAACTCAAACCTAATTCAACTTGTAAAACCAGCTTATAAGATTATGTTTACACTCATTTATATACTATGAAATGTTTTATCTCTAGTCGAGGGATCTCTAACATTATATTTAAAATTCACTTATTAATATACTAAAATTACTAATTATTTAATCTATTTTTACCATTTCTAATTGTTTTCCTCATTTTACGAAGTATGAGAAAATATGTACATAAAACGTGAATATCGTTTTTACATAGGTAAACAAGAAAGTAGCTCGTTATGTTATTTTTATTTATTAATAATATGTGAAAAAATAAATCCTTATTAAATAGCTGTGAAATAAATTGACTAATTTTTTTCATCCGTTCATAGTTTTTTCTAGTAAAATATTAAAATTCTTTGTAAAGAGATTCAATCATAGTTTCGTATTAACGATTAAAATAAAATAATATGACATCAATTAATTCAAGTGCTGAATGATAAAATTTTCAGTAATCGTACATAGTTATGCCACCAAACATGAATGTGAAGTTTGTTGGATAACGAAGATATTTATTGAATTAAAAAAATAGAGACTAATCTTCTAGAATCCTCATATTCGTTAAAGAGATTAATCAATTTTAACATATTTTTTTAGGCAAATTTAAAAAGAAAGTATTTGGAAAAGAAATAATTCTTCACTTTTTTTGGGATTTAAAATATGTAATTCCAAAAACAATGAACAGATAATAAAAATACAATAAAATATAATAATGAAACTGTTAGGAATTCCATATCGACTAGAGATTAGAATCTTTCATTGTATATAAGTAGGTGCAAATTTCAACCTCATGAACCGATTTTATGGGATTGAGTTAGACTTAAAATCTACTTCGTAACATGGTATATGAGGTTGACTTAGACTTAAAATCCACTTTGTAACATGGTATCATAGTCATTTTTGTAGGAGTCTATTCTATCGAGTATTTTTTGGGTTTAGCGAGTAAAGATCAGAGACTTATTTATATTTGATAAGTGATGTTATAGAGTGTTGGTAAGGTTTTTAGTTGAAGAGAGGATGAAAAAATTTAATTAATAAGAATGGATGATGTATTAGAGGTAGACGTGTGGGAGTAAGAAACCAATTTGTTTGATTATTTTAATTTTGTTTCATTAAAAATGGTTTTGGTATTCATTGGTTGGTGCAGCTGGTGGTTCCAAACATAATTTGAAATTTATATGTCTTGGGATTGCCATTTCTCTGGCCTTCCCCAAACTGTGGATTCTTGTCTGTAATTTTTCTCTGAACCTCTCTTCTCTCTTACCCTTCTCTTTCTCCTTCAGGTATTTCTCTTTTCTTCTTCTTTCTTTCTCTCTCTTTTTCTCAACAACACTGCACAACCACCTTAATAGTTCAAAACACACACTTCCTATCACTATGATGATGCTCTTTTACTGTTTCTGGTCCATGGTGGTGGATGCTACTTCTCCTGCTCATAAACTCTTGTTTTAACAAAAGGGGTGGTGGGGTTTTCACTTTTCATGATTCAAAGTGTAAATAAGTATCTAAAAGCTACTGTGGAGTGCAAAAAAGTTTAAATTGTGCTTCAAAGGTTCGGATTTTTCACTCATTATTGCCTTCTGTTCTTGATTGACTGCTGCAGTGCTTTCTTCTTTTCACTCTTCAATTTCACTTTTTTTGTGTGGTCTGAACTTGACCTTGCTTCTTTGGTTTTCACTTTCAAGTTTCAACCACCACCACCATAGGGTTTGAACTCTGAAGCCAATTATGCCTCTGGGGTTTTGGTTTCACACCTCATTTTTCAGTTTTGTTTGGTTTTCAGGTTCGTTTGCATCGTTTTCTGCTACCTCGTACCTCCGTTTTTTATTTGCAACACGCAAAAGCAAAACAAAACAAAATGAAAGAAGCTTCCTTTTGGTCAATTTATTTAACAGGGAAAACAAAGCCTTTCTTTTCTTAATCTATGGTAACGAAAGTATGCTTTTGGCCAAACCCCTTTTGTTTGAAGTTTAAGCCAGTGCTTTGTGGTTGGTTAATGATTGAAGCTGCACTGTTATGTTACAGATATATGTACGCTAAATAGTGATATAATGCGTCTCTGATTGCTTTTGCTTCTGATGTGGTGCTTTTGCTTTATAACACCGTAATCTTTTCCTTTGATCAGACGTGTCTTCTATTTTGTTAACCTTTCTCTTCATTAACCTTTTCCTCCTTTTGGATTATTTTAATGCAATTTAGATTCTGTATTGTGTTGAGATTTTGTTTTAGCAACATCATCATCGTTGGTTAAATCTTGTAGCAGAGGCAGCAATATATATTTAGCTCGGCATCACTACTGGTTTCTGGAACCTAAGCCTCGAAGGAGATGTGTAGCTGACTCAGTTGTTAAGGACCAGAAACAAGCACATCGGAATTTGAGTTATAAATTTTACAATGTATTCAGACCAAGCGTTTTCTTCAGGGTCCTATGCAGATATGTTGTCTGGGAATCCTCTTTTACCTCATAAATACAGTGAAACTGTTGGAGGACACAATGAGTTGAAGTTCATCTCATCCATGAGGGACACAATGACCGTGCAACCTATTGATGAGCATTCAAATGCGGCCCCCACAGCTGATCAAGACTCTTTTACCAATGCTGGAGATTCCCATTCCCATCTTGTTCCTAGAACAACACAATTGGGACTTGTGAACAGTGAGCAAAATGTACAGAACCAAGGCTTGTCTCTTAGCCTTGGCTCAGTGATGCCTTCTATTGCATCAGTCCCTACCTTTC
>Ga0123342_1001204_pt1 | contig 43307 bp, 33 predicted proteins | sample Turbeawhitnodule_FD_89960 | JGI IMG/M metagenome (GOLD analysis project Ga0123342, IMG submission 89960) | Root nodule microbial communities of legume samples collected from Mexico - Turtle bean Mexico white nodule | ecosystem: Host-associated > Plants > Roots > Nodule | place: Mexico: Nepantla...
GGTGTGTTTTTTCCTCTTTATCTCTTTTATTATTCCGCTTTATTTATTCAATATTATTTGTCGGGTAGCTCTGTTAGGGTTTTGTTTTAGTGGGAAAATTACCCGTTTTTCCCAACAGAAACTTATATCATTGCTAAAGTTCATGGTGTTGAACCTGTCCTTGGTTTTTGGTGCGACTATGTCCTTTAAATTTGCCATGATTTTGTTGATCACGAAAGCAGTGAAGAAAAGGAAAACCAAACAGAAAAAGTGAAACAGAACAAAGGATGGCAGAAGGACTGTGAATAAAAAATAAACGATTGTATTTAAAACACACTTTTAAATTTCCCATTTTGGTAATTCATCCTCGAAACATTTACATCCTTCCAGTTACCATGTTTCATAAATAAAAACTTAAAATAACTTCAAAAAATTTAAAAACTTCAAAAATGAGATTAATCCTTCAGGAGAATCCTTACCACCGCTTGGAGAATCCTTCTGGACAGAGTTCCAACTAGAGCTAATCTCATAAGAAGGGGAGTGATTGTGAATTCGACTATGTGTCCGCTATGTAATCTATCTGAAGAAACTTCTCAACATCTCTTCCTTGATTGTGTATTCGCACAACGTGTCTGGTCAAGGTGCTACCGTTGGATTGGTGTTTTGGGGTCCAAAACAAGGGTATTCAGAATCACCTGATGAACTTCTACTTAATTCACCTCTCTAATAAACAAAACCAGGTGTGGTTTGGCTTGTGGGCGGCAACTGTTAGTTGTATCTGGGATCAAAGGAACTTGGTAGTTTTTAAGGAAGGGGTCCCTAATGATGATGAGATTTTTCAGAACGCTCAACTACACTCATGGTTGTGGTTAAAACACAAGGTAGCTGGTTACTCCTATGCTTTCTCTGACTGGCTTTTGAACCCTAACCAGTGCCTTCTAGCAGTGGTTTGAGTGTGCTAATTCTTGGGCAGTGAATGTATCCTCTCACGGAGTACTTGGAAATGGTTTGGCTATTTTGTTGTGGTTTCTGTCAAGGGAGTTGCTACAGAAATAGAGCTGAGAATATCTGGGAAGTAGGCTTCATGTTAGCTGAAGTTGTAGAAGATAAGGGGGCAGCAGTTTATCGCTGACATTTAAATTCTAGATGTAAAGTTGTAGTAGTGTGTAGTGCAGTTGGAAGCAAATTGTGAGGAGGGGTTAGCAGGGTGTTAGGAAATAAGCATAAGGTTGCTGGAGAATGGTCTTAACAGTAATGAAAAGTGGAGAATGGTCTTAACAGTAATGAAATGGTAGACGGTTAATCTGTCATTTTTTGTTGCTGAATTAGTGTGGAGCAGGGGCTTCTTCTGTAGAGTTTTTTTATCAGAGCAAGCATTACCCACAGAAGCATTCCCAAGTGCTAAAACCTGTAAACCTTATAAGTACTGACTGTTGCATAGTGCTTCCGAAAGCCAGGCAGTTTGGTAATCTCAATAGGCTGATGCATCCAGCTTTTCTGGTTTTTTTACTGGTTTTTTGCTGGTTTTTAGTGCTGTTTTCTGTTTATGCTTGGTTCCCTTAGATTGTTTTTGGTTTTAACAGGTTTTATATACCCTGGAAATTGCTTCAGGGAGGTTAGTTTGGTTTGTTGTTAAACACATGAGGTTGTAACCTTCTAGTTTTTTTGTATACGGGTTGGGATATCCTTGAAGATCCCTGAAATTTATTTTATTCATTGCTGAGAAAAAAAATATTAATATTAATATATATTACGAAATTTAGAGTTAAAAAGACTTTGTTAGGAGTATGGTAATGGCCAAGTCAAAACACTTGAATGAAATGATATAAAACAGTAAACCACGATAAATGTATTTGATTAAAACAATGAATTAACACACGTTAATAACTACATTACAAAATAAAACTCATCAAACATAAATATTTGTTAAAGTCATTATTACATGTTTCCAGAATATCTTTTTAGGGATACCAAACAAAGACCTAAAAAGACTATGCTTGTGGTGTTCGAACGACGAAGTCAGAGTGCTTATGGGAAATCTATTTATAAGAGAGGAAAACACACCAACATGGAAAATGAATAAAAAATATATTTAACGAAAAATTTATTTTCTTCCACTGTGAAAGCAACAAAAATCATGTTTGACAATTAAAATACAGAAATGGTATTAAAAACTGTAATATAGAGTAAACAAAAATGAGATGAACGAATCTTAATAATAGATGCAACCAAATTAAAATTTCAAACAATAAGATAGAAAAATGACGTTAAAAACTTGTAATATAGAGCGAACAAAAATAAGATGAACAAATCTAAATAAAAGATGCAACCAAAATCATGTTTGACGATTAAAATATATTAATGGTGTTAAAAATCTATAATACAAAGTAAACAGAAATGAGATGAACAAATTGTTGGGTCTATTAGTGTTTAAGTTCAAGAGGAGAAGGGGTGAATTGAAGTTATAAAATTTTCGCAAACACAAACTGGTTTTCAATATTCCAGAAGAGAAAGAACAAATTGATCTTAAAAGAAACAAATTTATTTTTCAATACACTTTAACAAAACCAAAACTTGTTCAGATTAGGATTGAGATCAAACAGAGAAATATTGTAGAACCATATTAGTTAATTTTCAACAGCCCGAAGAACACAATTTATACCAAAAGATCAACCAAGTTCTTTCAACACAACTCTTCAAAGAAAATGAATCTTTAACAAAGATTTAATGAAGAAACTGTTGTCCTTAAACCAATCAATACACAGATTCAAAAGGCTTTGTTTATGATTAAAGAACTTTTCCAAATCAAGAAGAACAGTTTGAGTAAGCCCAGAAATAACAGGTTCAATTTTATGAGAACAAATTTATTTCTTTACAGATTAACCAAAATATCAGAAACGAGTGCAGGGATGATAAGAATAATGCAAACACACTTTATATTGGTTCACTCATAATGAGCTACATCCAGTTTCACCTCACTCAAAGGTGGAATTCACTAAAAACCAACTGCAATCAATTACAACACACATCAGTTCTTGAACCCTACAAGAACAATACAACCAAAGTTGAAAAACCTTATTTCAGCACACCTTGCACTCCAAGAAACCTTATCATAGAGTGACTTACACTAACACCTTTAACAAGAATGAATAAAGGAAAGATAACACCTGAAAGAAGATGCAAGAATTCAAAACCAGTAGCTCAATTGCAGCAGAACCGCACCAGCACCTTCACCAAGATCAAGGCTCTCTTAGAACAATCACACTTGAAGATCTTTTTGAAAAACCTTCAAAAACTCATTCAATCATTTTTATCACACTGAAAATGTTTAATCTCTGTTAAAACCGTGATTTCACAACAACCTTTTATGTGAGAAAAGCCTTTCTTTATATAGAAATCAGTTTCTAACAACTTTTCAAAAAAAGAAACAGTTAGAACGTTGTTATAAAAATAACAGGTTAATTTAAAAACAAAACAGATTGTTTCTTTGAAGGACTGTCAGGTCAGCTTAACTGAAAAAACTGACTGAACTGCACTTTTGGTGCCCTAACAGAATTTCGAAAATCCTTTCAGCAGAACAAAAGTAAACCTATTGTTTTCCAAACAAACAGATTTATTTTTGTGCAGTAACCTGATTCTTGAGAAAACTTTAAAAAGCTTTTTGGAAAACATTTAATCACTTCATGTGCTTGATCTTACCACCTTGATTAGGCATCTAGGATAGGTCATGTAGCAAAAGGCAACCTTAAACTCACACTAGCCTAAATACAAGATCATCTAAAAACACATTACAATATTCAAAGCAAACTAGCTATTTTCTACATCAAACACACACTAAGACTAGGTAGAGAAGAAGCTTCATCCATCTTCAACACAAATCACAATAACAGATGCAACCAAAATCATTTCGACGATTAAAATATATTAATGGTGTTAAAAGCATGTAATACAAAGTGAACAAAAATGAGATGAACAGATCACAATATGCAACCAAAATCACATTTCAAAGACTAAGATACAGAAATGGCGTTAAAAACATTGTACACAATCTGTTGCCAAGTAAAAAAAAACACAGTTTAAAACATCATTGAGCTCTCGGAAAAGGGGTTTAAAAAAAAGTAAAAAGTGAGAATAAAATACTGGAACATAATAATACCATACAAAAAGTTATGTCACACGCATGGTGTTCAAAGATTACCTGCTCATGCTTCTGTAGCCAACTCCATGGAGAATGAAAAGAACAAAAATGAAATGAATGAATGATTGAATACAACATCTTGTATTTAGTGTAAATATCATCACCATTTCCATTTCAAAATAGAAAACTACGCACCAATCCAATAGATGTTTAATGCAGTTATTACAAAAAAGATCTTTAGTATACGACATGTTGTGAAAAAAGATTTACAAATTAGGCTTAAATGGAAGTAAAAAACACTAATACAAAATTTTCTTATTCAGAAACATAAAATAAGCAAAGATAATGACTTTAAAATACTTTAAAAAAACGATTAAGGTCTTGCAACAACGACAATATAACGACTTTGGAGAAAAAAAAAGATAAAGTAAGTATCACTGTTTGGATAAAACTTGTAGTAGAATATCAGGTAGTCTTTCGGCAGCCTTACAAAAATAAGCAAAGATCATACTTCGTTGTGGCTTTGAGAGAACAGATAGACAAACGTGTAGCTTCAGAGAGAGCTTTAGAGAGAAATGGAATACAGAGAGCATAGTGTGAGGATGAGAGAGGAGAGAGAAAAGGTAAATAATAGTGAGACGTGGACTCTTGTAAGGGCACCACATGTCATGCTTAGAGAGAGCCACAATTTGATACTCATTGATTGACACGTGTACATTATTCCTCTTTTGGTAAAACTTCATTTCAAATTGTTTTTGTCAAAAAAAAAATTGTATTGACCTGTGGAGAAAGTTTCCCTGTGAATGAGTTTAATTTGTATTGTAGGTAGATGCTTTCAAGTGCTTTGAGAGGCATAACCAAGTGTTAATATATATGTGTGTGTGTTCTCACATTCCATATATCCATTATAATAGAGATAGGCACTTACATTGATTCATGAGAGTCCCTATGTAAACACTTTCTTTTTTATTTCCTTTTCTCAATCTATCTCTTGCAATTACTTTCTTTCTCACATTCTTTCTAGATGGTTAACCATGAACAACTTCTTTTGCAGAGACAAAACCCGTTTCTATTCTTTCTCAATCTCCATCAAATTAAGTTTTCATTAGGTATCATAAGATATATATAACTTCTCACATTAACCAATGAACCTTTTATTTTATTAAATCATATTCAACCCAAAGCCCAAAATCTATTTCATATGAGTCACATTATAAAATTAATTTAAATAATTTTCTAACATTCTCCCACTTGACTAATGAGCGATAATACTTTCATGATTTAATAATTACATAAATCATAAGGCACATTGAAAGGTCTTATGTAAATTGGTTCTATCATCAATCAAAATCAATCATACATAAATAATAAGAGTCAAGGCGGTTACATGTCATTTAATCAACACATTTCCTTCTATGTACTATTATATCATCCTTTCTCCTTAAAATGACTTTATAATGAGAAGTCAATAATGGGTTCAAACATAATGTCATTTTCATAAACAATAACATAATTTGTTTTCCACACCATAATTTGCATGCATATATATAAAGTAGAAAACATAGATTTCAGAAACTTTTATATATCAATGAGTTCAAAGTGTCAAAAAAGTATTAATAACAACATTTATGATTCACTAGTAAACATAATGCTCGTATACTCTACATGACCAATAAATGTTTTAAGCGGTAACCATTTTGTTAAAGAGTCAGCAATCATAAGATTAATGTTAATATCTTCTATTAAGACTCTATGTTTCTGAACTTCCTCTTTAACAATAAATTATTTCAATTCCATATGCTTAGAACCTTTCGAATACTTGTGATTTTTTAGAAAAGAAGACAGCTGAAATTATGACAATAAATTCTCAGCGGCTTGACAATAGTGTCAACAATTCCAAGTGTCCTGAAATAAAATTTCGCAACCAATTAGCCTGAACTATGGCCTCAAAGCATGCCTCAAATTCAGCCTCCATGGTGGATGCAACAATGACTGACTGTTTCACACTTTTCCATGAAATCGCTCCTCTAGCTAAAAGATACACATAACCAAATGTGGACTTTCTTGTATCCGTACAACCAATAAAATCTGAATATGTAAGCATATGATTTTTTTTCCCTTGTAAGTATCTTAAAACTTTCTTTACAGTCTTCCAATGATCCAAGTCGGGATCACTCTGATATTTGTCAAGCATACAGACTGCAAAGCTAATATATGGTATTGTACATGTTTAAGCATGCATCAAACTCTTTAAGGGATATTCTTCATTTGTTTCTGTTCTAAATCATTCTTTCGACATTGCATGGATTGCCTTTTTTTTGTATTGGAACAGGATATGTTGAACATTTATCCATTCTGAATCTCTCTAAAAATTTATTAATATATGTTTTCTAAGACAAACCTAACCGCCTTTGTGATCTATCACGAAATATTTCTACTTTTATCACATAGTATGGCTCACCCATATCTTTCATTTCAAAATTATTGGAGAGAAACTTTTTAGTCTCGCTTAATAGACTAAGATCATTAGTTGCAAGCAAAATATCATCAACCTATAGAATCAGAATTATAAACTTTCTCCCACTGACCTTCAGCTATATACATCGATCAACAATGTTTTCCTTAAATTCAAAGGATACAACAGTATCATTAAACTTAAGATACCATTGTCTGAAAATTTGTTTAAGCCCGTATATTGATTTCTTAAGTTTATGAAATTTCAATCTTAGTTGTGGAAGCATTGTTCACATAACTTCTCCACTAGTTTTGGCATTATTTACGAAATTTAGTTTTGATGATTATTTTTGTATAAATAAGGTATTGTATTAGTATTTTTTTTAAGTGAGAGTTGCAAGTTAAACTATATAACAAAAAACTATTAGTTGAGCAAGTACGTTCACTTAGTGAGAAACTTTGAGTTGTAATCTTTGTGTGATAATGAATTTCTTATGTGGACGTAGATAGAAGTTCATTAACACTTGAATTGAAGTATATTAATGTTCTTTATGTGATTTCTTTGTCCTCCCTTTCCCTTTGTTAATCTTCTAATTGTTTTTTAATTTTTTTTAAGTGATAAATGATTTGAGTGAACTTGTTTGAGCTATATTTCCACTACACATAACACGAGAATAACCTCTTTTTAGATTTCTTTGTAAAAAGTACTGTAGACTGTAGACTTTAGGTATTAGATAATGCAATGTTTTTTAAAAGAAAGGATTTTCACTAAAAAAAATTCTAAATGGTTAAGGGTAGACGGTAAAAGCAAAATGTGATACCTATTTATAGATAAAAGTATGATTTATTTTCTTTTTTAACTGATTTTTTCTTCGTCAAAAGCGGAAAGTTTAGAACAACACTAGAAACATATTATGAAACTTTCACTTGAAAAGGAAAACCAGATAGACAAAGAGTATATTGTAGGATTATTCAAATAGTTTTGCTTTAGTTTTAATTATCATAAAGTGTATGTTAATTAAGAAAAATATCAGGGTAATGTTTATAAAATAAAATTTACAAGTAAAATGTTTATCCTGAAAACATTAAAAATCTATTTCTTAGTAGCCAGTTGAGCCAAAAATATTTTCTTCTACACCTTGAGCTTAAATAGAAATATCCTACCTTTCAGCACTTCAAAGGAGAAAAAAGAGCATAGGTAATAATTACTTTGTCAGGCAAGCATAAATACAATATTTCTTTTATTTCACAAATAATAGAAAAAATGAGAAGAAGAAAAAAAAAGATTAAGATAAGAAAGGAAGTGTACAAGGTCGTTAGAAAATATAAGATTAGGAAAAATCTTAAAATACATATACGTTTCTTATCCTATTTTGTGTTTTTTTTTTTAAATCTTTACAAAACAAGATATTTCTTTCTTTTAATAATATTTTTTTTATGTGGTGGCAGATGATTGTTGCTACTTGAGGTATCAACCTAACTTGAGATGTCAAGTTTCGTAATAATGTCTAACATCAGAACTTTTATAAAAAAACTAAAATAATTTTCTTCAAAAACTACGTCTCATTACAACTTTGAAATACCTTAGTGATCCTTGATATTAAGATGCATGGATTGATTTGATTTTAAACATTGCTTCATCGTCGTAACCTCACACAAGCGATAAATGCCATCTTCCATAGAAGAAATGGTTGCTCAAGTTACCAATTGGAGCTTAAGTGACCAATGTTAGGAGTGAAATAAAGCATAATTCATAACTGAAGTGGCCAAATGGATACTCAATGAAAGAGTCAAAAATTAGTTCAAATATGACAACAAAATCTCCTTATTCAAGCAAGGAATGGTAGTAAACAAAACTATAAATATTGGACTTATGAATGAAGATGGAGATATACCATTTTTAGTTTAATAAGTTTGTTCTCTTCTATGGTATCTATGTGCTTTAAGGAAACGGCAAGCAGGAGTTGAAAACTTTGTTGTTACTTTGATAATTTTTGTTTGTATATATAATACCTTGTCTCAATGCTTTGGAATCAAATTGATTATAAATTTATAAATAAATATAAAGTGTTATTACTCTATATATTGAAACTTATATATAATAGCATCCATTTTGGGTGATAAAAGAAAATATTGATTTGTTCATTATGTTGACTGGTTATAAGATGATATTCAATGTTGGAATATTTGTTTTATTTGAGAAAGATTAGAATGAAAAGAAATTACAATAAAGTCGTAATTGGACTTTTGTTTTTCTTTTATGGGTCTTACATAAGATAAAACTAGTTGAATTGATAACTTCAAATTCTCAACTCCTACTAATGCTGCAAATATTCTTTCCCTCATGAATGATTCAAATTGAGGGCAATCATTAATTGCTAGACACATGAGATGATTATTATGAGCTTGCTATTCTTCTTAGATTTTGGCACCATCAATCTCCATTAAGGAAATCGTAATAGGCCATGGGAATATTCACAAGTGGACATGACCAAATTCTCAAAATTTCAGTGACAAGGTGTCCAAGTTGTTTTCGCTAATGACGACCTTATCACAGTAATGAATCTTCAGTTCCTTTAAATGAAGAAGTTGATTTGGCAGACGTTTCACCTTGGGACATTGATAAAAAGAAAGATGTTGAAGACGTGGAAAAGGAGTTTTACATTCTCATTCTTTACATTCCTTGATGTTGTTGAATTCCAATCTCTCCAAGGATGCAAATGAAGAGTTGTTCCTGGAAAATTCAGCATCAATGCTCACTATTCCATCAAGCCCTCTAACTTTGATGGTCTTCAGTGATCACAAAAGTCCAATGGAGGAAAACATAGAAAATATTTCCAGTCCTTCAACCGTAAGAATACTAGATTTGACAATGAATTATCAGATAGCCAACTTGGGAGTGTTTGGATATACCATTGTAGTTCTTAATTGACAGACACTCTGAGTGTTTGGAGGATTGTAGACTCTGAAGTACTTTCTTTTCTTTCCTTGGATCATCAGGATGTGATTCTTTTTCCATTTTAACTTTAACTTCAATAGGAGAGTTTTATTTTTCAAATCCATGGCTAATGTTTCCAATGGATTCGTAATATTTTGCATCTCCTTAATTGATAGGTCTCCATAAATATTGAGTCGTCCTAGTAGTTGTTTAGTACTAATCTCACTATTTCTATCGACGAAAAACATATTCAATATTGGAAGATTCTTCAATTCTCCAAAAATGTATTGACATCTTCGTCACTTTTGTCTTTTTAAATTTCAGACAACGTTGATGAGTTTATACAAATTTAAGGGCAACTCCTCCAACTTTGAACAATAGTTCAACTTCAGTATTAGTAAGTTATAGAGTAAACATATCGAATCAGGTAGTTTTTGTAACATAGTATATGAAAGATCTAATGAATGGAGACGTTTAAGATCACATACAGAATCTGGGACCTCTCTAATCTTGGAACAACCATAGAAAGATAAGACGCGTAAAATCTTAATTTTGGAAAACAAATCATGTATCGAAATCTTGAAATGCCATTTAGATTTCCAATATTCTAAAATGGGAAGAAATGAACGTCGAGTTTTAGCATCAGTTAAACTCCCAAAACCATCAAAATATTTGACATAACGAAATTCAAATGAAAAATGACGGGTTGTTTTCGGTATACACCAACCTTTATCAAATTTCAACCTGAACAGAAATTTGCAGAGACATATTTGGCCAAATCATTCAGAAGGTCATGCATGATGAAACGTCTCTCAATGCCTGATTGTTGAAAGAAAGACCTTGACAATAGATCATTGAAGTACTGTTCACCAACTTCTTTTGGATGTCTAATTTGTTAGAGGCACTATAAACAATTTTGGGTCATCCACAACAAAATTAACTTCTTCACAAACTCATAATTTTTGGGGAATAAGGCACAATAAGAAAAACACTTTTTAAGATGAGAAGGAAGGTAGCAATAGCTTAGAAATAGCGAAGGGATAATTTCAGTGGCTTCTTTTGGTAACTCCCATATGTCACTTTCCAATATGCTTTTCCAATCTGAAATGGACGACTTTGTGCGTAAAAGACATCCAATTGTTTTCAAAGCTAAAGGTAATCCCTTGCATTTCTCAACTATCCTTCTACCAATCTCCCTTAGCTCATCATTCAAGTCAAGATCGCCATCTTTTATTATTTTCAAAAACATTCCAGCATTCATCCTCTTCTAATTGTTTTAGGCGATGCACTTTAGATTTCATGTTAGAAGCAAAGTTCTCACAACGAGTTGTGACAAGAATTCTACTTCCTGGAGCCCCATAGCTAAGAGGAGTTCGCACAACTTCCCATTCTTCTCATCTTTTGTTCCAAACATCATCCAAAAAAAGAAGAATTTTTTTTCCTAACAATTTTTCTTTTAGTTTTTTTTGAACCATTTCTAGATTCCCACTATCATCTCTTTTATCACCGATTGCTTCAAAAATTGTTTTTGTCATAGTACACATGTTGGACGAGTATGTTCTTGCCCAACCCACCCATTCCCACAATGAAAAATATTGATGGCTGGTTAGGATTGTTAGTTTCAGATGTGAGCCAACTAAATATCATCTCTTTGTCCACATCTCTGCCATAAATAACACTTCCAACCACCAACAAAGATGATGGCAATTTCTGCGGCACTTTACTACCTAATCCATCACCAGAATAAGTATATTCTTTCAAACCAAGAGCACCCTTTTGCTTTACAAGATATTCTAATTTTTCTAGGACTTCTTTCAACCCTGAGTCAATTTTCTTCTTAAAAGAACTGAAAGTAGCATTGAAGAAGTTTGATACCTTGTAAATGATGGCTTGAGGTTTGGATTCAGCTTCCACTTGGCATCTGGTGAGTTCATAGTATATTTCACCCAAAAAATCCTCTGCATCAAAGACAACCTCTTTGACAGCAAAAAGCCATGCTTTCACCTGCGGATCTGTGAACTGCTTTAGTTCTGAATCATCAGCGAGAGCATTGATGGAGTGCAGCACGATGTTCAAATTGCCGAGGAGCTTCTCATCAAGTTTTCTTCCAAGAAAGAAGTCTAGAAATTGAGGAGAAGCCATCCTCTCGAATGCAACCTGAAGAAAAGCCGAAAGAAGAGCACCACCAACAAGTTCTGCTGTCATGGTAGGAGTTGGAAAGGAAAGTGTGTGAGTTGAGATGGATTCAGTTGCAGGGATGATATAGTGAAGAAATGAGCAGTTCGATATTCATTCAACGGTTGTGATGAATGAAAGTATGGGAAGAGGGTTGTGGCCCCCAGTGAAGCAATAATGGTTCAGGTTTCTGATAAGAAAAGAAAAGTGTTAACAGCTGTAATGACAATTAGGTCAAATAAAAATATTAAATAATATTTTTTGATTAATTAACCAAGATTTGGTTTATCGGTTTCTTCATCATTTTTTTTTTCAATTTGGTTTAATGGTGATTTTTATCTCTCTATTTATAATTTATATTTTATTATTTTTGAAAGGTCTCAAATTAGTTTCACTTTTATTTAAAAATATTCAGATTTTTTTTTTTTAATATTGTTTCATTGACTAACTCTAGAGTGGGACTTAAGACCGATTTGGTATTATTTTTGGAGGAAGATAGCAATTAGGTATTATATTTTATTTGGATGAGATTATGGGTCATTGTGGATTGGTGCACTTTGTTGGTTCTACATTTGTTTCATAAGGTTAGTGTAGTTTTGCAATTATTTGAATAATGTTGTGGTGTTTGTTTCAATGTGTAATAGTGTGATTAAAATACTATGCAAACAAGGTTTTGTTTGTTTCCAGTAATTAATTATATAATTATGTGATTTTAAAGTATTTTGTAATATTGATGGCTTTGTTTTAATTGATTAAGATCTTTTTTACGCAAGTTATGCTTATGGTTTTTTTGTCAATGCTCCACTATTCGTTTGGGGAGTACGTTGTTCAACTTTTTTTTTATAATATTTGTATTTTATTTGTAAATTTCCATATTAGGCGTGGTTATTTAGTTATTACTTATAATGTATTTAGTCGATGTAGTTCATCATAGGAAGATATTTGTAAATAAGGACGAAATGAAATATGATAGTTATTTTGAGATATTATGTATTCTTAAATAAATATGATAGGTAATATTGGTGGAATTATGATGATTTTAGAGATATTATATTTTGTATTTTGTTATAAAAGTGAACTTTAAGCCTAACTCAACCCTATAAAACCGGTTCATGAGGTTGAGGTTTGCACCCACTTATATATAATGAAAGGCTCTAATCTCTAGTCGATGTGGGATCTCCAACATATTTCACATTTGTACTTATATTCAATTACCATTGGATAATATGAGTACACAAAATTATGTTGTACATTACAACATGGTTAGTGTTTCTAATTGTTTAGCCAGAAATTATATTGGACGAAGTTCCATTTCAAATTCTATACCGATTCACGGTCAATAAAGTCAATTTCTTTTAAAAAGAAATAAATAAACTTTTACTTGTTTATTACAATTTGTAAAAGAATATTGTTATTATTAAAAATGAAGATGAAACATGCATCATTGTTAAGGTTCATGGTGTTGAACCTGTCCTTGGTTTCTTGAGTGACTATGTCCTCTGAATTTGCCATAATTTTGTTGATTAGGAAAGTATTGAAGAAAGGAATGCCAAACAGAAAAAGGGAGATAGAACAAAGGATGGCAGAAGGACTATGAATAAAAATAAATTGTGTGAAGAATTGTATTTATAACACAATTTTAAATGTCCCATTTCGGTAATTCATGCTGGAAACATTTACATCCTTACATTTACCACGTTTCACAAATAAAAACTTAAGATAACTTTAAAAATTTAAAAACTTAAAAAAAGAAATTAATATTGTTTTTTACAAAAAACTCTCATGTTAGGTTAACACCTCAAGTAACAACAATTATCTGACACTAAACGAAAAAAAATATTATTAAAGAAAAAAAAGAAATACAAGAAAATATGGGGGGACTAGACCAAAACCAATATATTAACAAAAGTAGTACATAGGTAATCTATACCTATTAATAAATAACTCTAAGAAAAGACTTGACGAAAGCCTATTATACCATTACAAATACTCTTTAAGAACAAAAAAGAAATTAATATTGATATTAATATTAATATATATTATGAAATTAAGAGCCGAAAAGACTTTGCTTGGGGTATGGTAAGGGTCAAGTCAGAACACTTGAATGGAACGACATGAAGCACTAAACCATAAAAAATGTATTTAATGAGAACACTAAAAATATGAGTCATTTACCTCCACGCAAACCTAACGTGCCTCAATTATCAATGAAAGCAATGGATTAGCAAACATTAATAACTGGAATATAAAATAAAACTCATCAAATACAAATATTTGTTAAGGTCATAATTACATGTTCTCAAAATATCTTCAAAAGGATACCAAATAAAGACCTGAAAAAGTCTGCTTGTGGTGTTCGAACGACGAAGTCAAAGTGCTTATGGGAAATCTATTTATAAGAGTGAAAAACACGCCAACATGGAAAATGAAAAAAAAAATATAATTAAACGAAAAATTTATTTTCTTCCACTATATAAGCAACAAAAATCATGTTCGACGATTAAAATACAAAAATGATGTTAAAAACTCACTACAAGAAAACGTGTATGTGGTGGCGGTTATTTTCGTATAAAGTGGTGTTTATAACCGCCACAATATATGTGTGTGTTGGTACTGCGAACCACCACAGATCTAGCCATTAAAAAGTATAATGTGGCGAATTAATTGAGAATCGTTGTAGCAGATGCCATATAATACATTGTATAAAGTGACGGTTTTAAGCTTGTAATATGAGGCTTGAGAAATAACCCTAAACGTGCAAGATTGAGAGGAAAATACTGAATTGTAATCCTAGAAGAGGCAGCTTTTGTTAAGGAGAAACATCAAGAATCTTCTTTTCTTGCTCTCCCTGTTTGTAACCGCCATCATGTGTAGCTAATTCTACCCATTAGGATTGGGATTAATATGTTCAAACTCTTATGTATTGAGGTGATATCTAAACATAATATTATATTCTTGATTGATGATTTGTATTATTGTTTTATTTGTAATGCTTGGTTTACCATGATCTTGAAATTTACATTTGACTGAAAAGTACTTCTAAGTTTCTGACCTAAATGATAATGCTTAACATATTAGAATGCTAGGAATAGATTTGAAATGTTAATTGCTATCAACGTCTAATCTTAATGATAATAAGTTTTTATAAATATGCGAGGAAACGATATTTAGGAGACATCTTAATTTTATATGCGAGGAATCGATATAAATGATTTTTATACGACATCAATACCAATCAACAGACACAATATTATCATGTTAATTAAAATACAAAAGAGTGAGAAATATGAACCTCAATCCCTACTTTTCCAGTTGAAGCAACAAACTCTTTGACTTGTTTTCTTATTAATCATTGCAATCTTAATAAACTCCAACAAACTTTATTATTCTGCTTTCTATTTAGTGAATCTTTTACTTGATTATTCAACTATTCCTTGTGGGTTCGATATTCGTCCTTAGGGACAAATTATTACTTCTGACAACATGATGCACTTACCGTAGAAAAGTCATCAAGAAGTCACTAATTGTCCATAAAGTCGCTCGCAATGTAAACATTTTTTTTCTGAATAATTAAATGTGTACACTCCATCAAAACAAAGCTCCTTTAATTCTTTTATGAGTGGTTGTAAGTAGGCATCGATGTCATTTCCTGTCATTTGTTTTCCAGGAATTATGATGGATAGGATGAAAAGGCTTGCTTCATAAACTCCCAAGGAGGACGATTGTATGGGATGAGAACCACTAGCCATATACTATAGCTTGTACTCATGGTTCTAAAAGGGTTGAAGTCATCACTAGCTAAGTCCAATCATACATTTCGAGGATCATTTGCAAATTATGGATGTAATAGATCAAATTCTTTCCAAGCCTCAGAATCTCTAAGATGCCTCATCAACCCATCCAGGTTATCTTCCGATGGAAGCCATGTCATAGATTCAGCTGTCTTAGAACTCATAAATAATCGTTGCAATATCAACTTTAATGGAAAGTAATGCAAGATTTTTGCATATTGTTTCTTATCTGTATCTTTTCACTTAAGTGTTTTGCACCGTTTACATTCTTCTAAGCTTTCATTCTCTTCACCCCAATATAGCATGCAATCTTTTGGACAAGCTGGTATTTTGACATAATTAAGACCCATGTTAATCACATTCTTGGAAATGAGTTAGAAAACTTAGCATGTTCAAATGCATCCTTTAGCAAGTCTAGAATCATGGTCATTGCTTTAACACTCCTTCTACACATGCATTTTATATGATACAACTTCAACATGAATGATAACTTTGAATACTTTGTACAACCTTCATATAATTGTTCGTTATTTTCCTTCAACAACGCATCACAATTTGAATTTCCTTCACCATGAAGCATATCATCTTGTACACCATCATCTTGAGTACCCCCATCAATGTGATCATCATCGTGCCCCACAAACCGAAAAGCATCGCTCAACATATCTTCCATTGGATTATGAGATTCTATGAAATCTTCAATGACATGCGCATTAGTAATAGCCACAGACTCATTTCCACTTAGTCCTTCACCGTTTTATACCAAGTATGGTAATTTTGAGGAAAAGTTGTACAAGTTACGTGTTCTTGAACTACATCCCTTGTTTGCCACTTTTTAAAACCACACTTTGAACACATAGACTTTATGCCAACACCATTAGCATGTCCGAATTCAAATTCCAAAAATTCATTCAAACTATTTGCATATTCAATGGTGTTTCATGGTTTAGAAATCCAAATTTTTCAATTGGCATGACTACAAAACAAAACACCATAACAAAAAATTACTCATATCAATGCGTTAACTACATGAAATAGTTAATTGAAACCTAAATTTACCAAACTAGCTTTTGGTGAATTTTATGGAACATACAAAAAAAAGTTTAATTTTGCAAGTACTTGGATCATACAAACACATCATACAAGCAATCAATACCCTTGAAAATAGATATGGATGTTTGAATATAAAATTAGATCGAAATCAATATTTTGCAAGTTGGTTTGGATCAATTGTTGTCTCTATAAATTTCTTAACCATTCTATAATTAATCATTATCAAATAGAGAACATGTTGATCATACAAACAATTATGAAATACCATCAAACTTGTATTGTTGCACAAATACAACTATTTTATGATATTCCAACAACCAACTACACCATGTGAAGATACTATTTTGACCAATACCAGGTCCATTCTTTCTACCAACTAAAATAAGCACATAATAGGCACTAAAATACCCATAAATAAGAACATTCTAATAAATAAGAACATTCTAATGATATTCATGCAACTAAAATACCCACAAATAAGTACATTCTTTTCATATAAGCACACAAAGATACATGAAATTTAAGGTATAATATGAGAGAAAAGTATGTTATACTCAAATGCAAGTTTATTATGCATATGTGCCTTTGTGCATAGCATGGACACTGGCTTAAAATCAACTCATGCTTTATAGATGTATTTCTTTTTATCACATTTTAGAATTTACACACCACTTTTTCTTAGATTTTCTTATTTAATAAAAAGATTCCAAGTCTGTTTTGCTTATATTTATATATTTATCTCAAATTTTCTTTCATATGCATATACCAATTTCAATTTTAATTTCAATTGCAATTTAATGTCACAGGTATTACTTTTCAGATTTAGTAGTTAATTAAGTTTTGTATCTATTTTTAATTTTATTATTTTTTACTGTTATTTCAGTTTATACTGATATTATGTCTTTTACTGTTAGTTGATAAAGTAAAAGGTTAAAAGTAAAGTCAATCTAAAAAAGAGTACTATAATTAGATTATTCATCTACAATTGAATATATTGATGTACATTTAAACCATAAGATAACAAAATAAAATAGTATATTGTTAATGTAATACTTCTTTACTCTGTAAAAATCATTATGACATTGGAAAATAAAAATGTTGCATTCAAGGTGGAATATATGTCCTTTGAAGGCCACTCAGCATGAAAAATACTACTATTATATAAAAGTGTTTTGTTTTTTGTAGGGTGAGATAAAGTTAAATGCAGTGCATTTGTGAAAAAAACTTGGAGCAGGGAGAGTGAATTCTGAGTCACGATAATTGAATAAAGAGGGAATCAAACAAAGGTATTGAATTGTAGGAACTCCCACTAAATAATAGTAATATAGATTTTCTTTGAGACTAACCATAAGATGACAAAATAAATTTATAAAAGAAAACTTTCAATTGGAAAGAAAAATGGTTAAAACATTGTAAATTCTATCATTATGTAAGGCACATAATACCTTTTCATTTGGGAAAAGCTAATGTTTTTTTCTTTTAGTAAAACCAAGCAAGAGTAAAACGAAAAATTAAGACACCTCTAAGCACCAAAAGTAAAAAACAATACGAAAAATCAAAAACTATTGAATAGTGGAAGGAAAATTTCAACCAACATTCAAGTATGATAAATCATAATCCAAGTTCAGGGATGAACTCACAAGCAATGAAGATTCAAGCATTTAAAACGCACACATGCATTAGTAGAAAATGCACAAAATGAATAAAAAAGTACAAACATGAAAAATGAATGTTTAAGGAGTAGTTTAATAACAAGATAGATAGCATGTCAAGCAACACATACAATAATTGCATACCTCAATGTTGTTAACAATAGTAGTGAGGTCTTTGCCTTTACTATGATCAACTACAACCATGCAATTCATTTTATAGAAAAATAAATGCATAAGGACATTTACACAAAGCTTTACCAATATATCAAAATCATATTCAATACATTTTAGTCCATCCCTTAAACTGTATTTACCAATCCAATATATATTCAATCTAATTTCAAAATAATATTCAATGCATTTTAGCCCATACCTTAAACTGTATTTAACAAAATATATATTCCACCCAATTTCAAAATCATATTCAGAAAAATAAATACACACAAAAACATAACCATGAAAAGAAAAAAAGGATAATTGTGACAACGTACCTCTTGCGACAAGTAGCGATAATGGCGGCTAGATATTGCACTGAGAAGAGTGAGAGGGGTGAGATGGTTTTTGGTGAGAGTGAGAAGAGGGGGTTTCAGTGCAAGTGAGAAGAGGGGTTTGTGGTGAGACTGTGAAGGGCTTCTGGTGAGAGTGAGAATGTGAAGGGTTTTCGGTGAGAGTGAGAGTGAGAAGATAAGGGTTGCGGTGAGAACGATTACGGTGCTAAGGATTCATTGAGAGAAGTGGAATACGAAATGGGGCAAGGTGCTTTGAATACGAATTGGGGAAATGTGAGAGTGAGGGTTTACAAAATAGGGCAATAATTGCAAGGAAGCTTGATCAGTGAGGGGGTAATGTTCATTGACTGAGGAAAGTTAAGGTTCGGTGAGGGAATACGAAAAAAGAGTCAAGGTTGTATATTTTTGAAGAGTGAGAGAGGGGAATACGTAAAAAAAACATTGGGAAAGAGGAAAGTTACAAAGGGAATGAAACGCGGGAGAGTTTTCATTTCAAAGGATAATAATGACAGTTCTACATGCAACATTTCAAAGGAACATTATGGTGCTTATGAAGTTGTCGTATTATACAACTAATTGTGGCAGTTTTTAATAACCGCCATATTATAACCATCACCACATACAAGTTTTTTTTTTTAGTGACTGTAATATAAAGTGAAAAAAAATGATGAAGAAATAGCAATAACAAATGCAACCAAAATTAAAGTTCAAACAATAAGATATAAAAAATGGAATTGAAAACCTGTAATGCAGAGTAAAAAAATGAGATGAACAAATATAAGTAATAAATGCAACCAAATCATGTTCGATGATTAAAATATGTTAATGGCATTAAAAACTTGTAATACAAAGTGAATAGAAATGAGATGCACAAACATATGCAACCAAAATCATTTCGATGATTAAAATACAATAATGGCGTTAAAAACCTCTAATACAAAGTGAACAGAATTGAGAAGAACATATCACAATATGCAACCAAAATCACATTCAAAGACTAAGATACATAAATGAAATAAAAAAACGTTTTATACAATCTGTTGCCAAGTAAAATGAACACAGCTTAAAACACCATTGAGCTCCTGCAAAAGGGTTTGAAAATGGAAAAATTGATAATAAAATACTGGAACTTAATATTACCATACAAATAATTTTGTCACATGCATGCTATTCAAAGATTACCTTCTCATGCTTCTATAACCAAGTCCATGGAGAATGAAAAGAACTAAAACGAAATGAATGAATGACTGAATACAACACCCTATACATAATGTAAATATCATCGTCATTATCATTTCAAAATTCAAAACTACGTGTCAATACAACTTATGTTTAATGCAGTTATTAGAAAAAGATCTTTAGTACATGGCATGTGCACAATTGCCAAACTTTTGAAAAACAATTTACAAATTAGGCTTAAATGAAAGTAAAAGACCCCAATACAAAATTTGCTTCTTCAAAAATGTAAAATAAGGAAAAATAATGATTTTAAAATACTTTCAAAAAAATGATTAAGGTCCAGCAACAATGGCAAAAGAACGACACATTGAAGAAAAAAAATATAAAGTAAGTATTATTGTTTAGGTAAAACTTGCAGCAGAAGATTAGTCAATCCTTTGACAACCTTACAAAAATAAGGCAAAGATCGTACTTCACGGTGCCTTTGAGAGAACAGATGCATAAACGCATTCAAAGAGAAATGGAGTACACACTACAAGAAAATAACTATTTAGTCATAGAATTCAGTGATCGAAAACAAGTGGTCGCAATTTGCAACTGAAATAGCCACCGAATACCTGTAGTGTCAAATTTGCGATCGAAATAATGACCAACTAAATTATTAATGATGTTAGTTAGTTTTGCCACCGAACATGAGAGTGACAAAATCATCGGTCGAACATGAGAGTGACAAAAATATATCTGCGACCTAATTAGCCACTGATTAGATTCCTTTTTAGCCACCGATTTTAATTTGGTCGCTAAATATTATTGCTTATTTTCTACCACTGAATTAGCCACCAAATATGTTTATTGTTTAGCCACCGATTTTCCTTTGGTCACTAAATATAATTGTTTATTTTTTTCACCGAATCAGCTACCAAATTTGTTTATTTTTGTTTGTGGTCGCTAAATATAACTGTTTATTTTGCCACTGAATCAGCCACCAAATAAAATTTATATTTTAGGCACCGAATTTCTTTTGGTCGCTAAATATAATTGTTTATTTTACTACTACTAATAATAATAACAATAATAATAATTCATTTTTTATTTTAAAAAACTATACAAGGATCACATTCTATATATTCATGAGTGGTCATGAGTTTGTAATTTCTTAAAATAATGTAATTAGATAAAACATTGAGATGTTGATTCAAAATCAATTTTATTTTACGTATTGAAAAAATAAATAATGTAATTAGATAAAACATTGGGATGTTGATTCAAAATCAATTTTATTTTACTTATTGAAAAATTTGTGTCATAAATTCTTGAATATTATTATTATTGTTTTAGAAAAGTTCTCTCACCATGTTCTACTTCAAGCTTCAGAGAGTTAGTGCTGGTTTTTAGGGCATTGAAGTGGGTAAATTTTCATAAAACACAGAGTCATTGGAGAAGGAGGAGGAACTTGCAGGTGGTGGGCGAACGAAGGTGCGAGAGGAGGAGGAGGAAGTTGCGGGTGGAGGGCGTCGCCGCAAACGGAGGCGAACAGAGGTGCAAACGAAGGCACAGAAGGAGGCGCAAGTGGAGGAGAATGGGGGGCGCGAACATAGGCGAACGGAGGTGTAAGCAGAGGCGCGAACGGAGGTGCGAAGGAAGGTGTGAGTGGAAGTGCGAGCGGAGGTAAGGTAGTTTGATTGCTTTCATGAATTTTATCCTCAAGCCTTGGATGATAACCTCGTGTTGAATAGGGTCGAATTTGTGTTTAGCCACAGTATCTGCTTCAACCAAGCTTTCATACCCGTTCTTGTTGTTACTAAGTCCTGCAAAGGAATCAAAAGCTGTAGAAAATCCTCTGCTTCAAATAAACTACAACAAAGTGACAAAAGGGTATGCATCAGTGGCTTCTTGAACGCTTTTTGAAAGATGGTTTATTGTTAAACGATCAAACAAGTTATCGTTGTAGGCATTAGTTTTTCTTGTTTCTTCTGTAATGTTTTCTGAAGGTCTCTGAGCATTGCAACCACACAAGGGTGTTCTAGTTTATGTTTAATGGGGTTCCAATGAGTTGAACATAGTGTTGAACTCCTGTTCAGCCTAAAGCAATTTGCAACCATTTGTGAGTGTTATGAGTTTGAAGTGAGAGAAAAATAGAGAATGGTAGTGGTTGTTTAAAAATATCAACAGAGGAAGAAGTGAGAGAGGCACATATAAGAACAAAGAGTGTGTGAATAACACCTTCACAAGCAGTTCCTCCTATAGATTCCAGTCTTAGCATTTGCTTAGGATATTAGATGATTTCTTGTGTCCAATTCAGATTACATACAATTCACATTATACATATTTTTTAGTGTTAAAACTTATACAATGTTTATATAAACGCTAAAGAATTCACGCCATAAAATTATATAATAAACTAAGTTTGTTAGTTTTAAAAATAAAGAAACTATACTAGTTCTTAGAAAAATTGGAAATTAAAATTAAAAAATGTCCAAAATAGAAAGACTGAGACTCTGAAGGTAGTTAAATAAATTTATTATTTATTTCTCTAAAATAAGATCATTGGCCCGTATACAAACAATTGATAGAGTAAAAAGTACTTTTTTAATATAGACATCATTGAGCCAGTACTATATTGCTCCCTAAAATTATTGAAGTGTTAAATTAGTAGTATATATATGACTAAAATTTTAAAACTCTTCAAAATTAAAGAATGAAAATATGCTAGTATGGGTATAGAGAGAGGCTTAAAAATAGCTGATATGCTGTAGAAAAAGGTTAGTAGTATTTTTGATATAACATTAAAAGGTGAGAACTAGTTTTGTTTTTTTATGAGTGATTGTTCTTACATATTATATATTAGATGAGTTGCGACCCAGAGTTATATATATTATTGATTTACACAAGAAGGTCAGAGGGATGAATATATAATATATATTGACTTTGGCAAATGTGGATAAAATATATATTTTGTGGATCGTCATTAGGAAGCAGACTTGTAGTTTATTATATACAAGTTGAACTTGAAGTTTCCAAGAAGTATGGTTCTAATAAGAGTGGGTGTTGTTCTTTTTATTAGGTAGCTGATGAATGTTGTCCCAGGGGCTCTGCATCGCCACCCTGCTTCCTCCTACTTCATTTATGTACATGTCATTCTTCCACTTCTCTTCTCTCTCTTCCACTACTTCACCTCATATATTATCTATTTCTCTAATTCACAACCATCTTTTTAAAATTGCATACAAAAGCCTCACGTATCTTTAAAAATGTTATGAGTAAGTTAGGCATGGTCAAGATAAGGGAACCTAGATTCCACCACTTGTTCGAGCAACCTTGGACCAGCATTGGAGTTCTACAGAATTCTAGAACAAGAGTGTTATTGCTAAGGCAAATCGAGCTGTTAAGAAGGGAGCCTCAGCCTACTGTGGTAGTTCCATATCTACCGCGGGTCACTTTGAGAAAATGGTAATATTATTATAATTCTTCCCTTTCTATATTTAATTTAAATAAATCTATTATATCTTTTTATTAAATTTTTGTAGACTAAGGAGCTTGAATGACAACCAACTGCTTGGGAGGTTGTAGAGAGAACAAAGAAATTGAATACTGGACAATGGGTCAATGACAAGACTCGCGACCTTGCAGTATGTTTGAAATTTAAGTGATAATTTAATTTTTACTATATGTTTTCTTCGTAATAATCAATTTGACTTCATTTTCAGGAGAAATATAAGAAACGTCGAGAAGAAGCCCAACAACAGCAATTGCTTGAAAGCGCATCTTTGCAAAACTCTCATGTTGCCTCTATTGATGACAATGAAATATACATCGATGTTGTTGGAGGTGGAATTAAAAAGGGAATGTCTATGGTCTTGCTGTATTGAGAAAAAGGTTTAATAGTTCAACAAGTGCTCACTTTGCTATAAGTCAAGCTCCAGTAGTCCATCAAATAGAAGAAATGCGCGAGATTATTCAAAAGTTTAATGATGAACTTATGACAAAACATGTCAAGGGCGGACATTTGAAGAAAAGATGGAGCTATTGATGAAAACTCATGAAGAGCAAAGTGAACGCATGCGCAAACAAGATGAGCAGATGCAACTCATCCTACAACACATTCAAATGAATAATCCCGCATCAGGCACTTCAGATCCTACAACTGGTGGACATCATAAAAGAGACCACATTAGAGATGACAATTCAGAAGAAGATTAGTTGTATATTGAATTATATAATAGATTTTACTCTTTTAACTAGTTTTCAACAGTTTTAGTTGTGTAGTACGATTTACCTTTAGTTTGAATACAACTTTTTCTTAAACTATGTATTTGAAGTTCATTTCTATTTAGCTTGATTGAATTTTGAGTATTTATAAGCAAGTTTGAATTTTTTTATAAAATGATCAAAATACAATTTTAAATAGGTATTAATAATACATATAAAAATAGCCACCGAAATCGATTTGATGGGTATTTAGCCACCGAAATTGATTTGGTGGGTATTTAGCCACCGAAATCGATTTGGTGGCTATTTAGCCACCGAAATCGATTTGGTGGCTATTTAGCCACCGAAATCAAATTTGTTGTTATAGGGGTCTTTATTTAGCCACCAAAAGATTTTATTTTAGCGACTGAAAACGGTGGTCGCTATCACCTTCTATTTCAGCCACCAATTTAGCCACCAAAATTTGGGTTTTGAATTTTGGTGACCAAATTTTCTGCGACCGATTTAGCCACTGATATTTTGGTTGCTAATTTGGTTTCCGAATTTTGGTGACTAAATTTATCTGCGACGAATTTAGCAACCAAAATTTCGGTTGCTAATTTAGTTTCTAAATTTTGGTGTCCAAATTTCCTGCGACCGATTTAATCACCGAAATTTCGGTTGCAAATTAGCGACTACTTTATAATTCGGTCGCTAATGGCTTTGCAACTAGGGTTTTCGCTTCCATCTTTATTTGGTAATTGTTTCGGTCGAAGATATGTTTAACGACTGATTATAGTGCTTATAGCGGCCGAATTTAATGGTCGCTAAAAGTGATTTTTTTTATAGTGACATCGAGTAGAGAGTGAAGATGAGAGAGGATAACAAAAAGTTAAATAATAGTGTGAGATGTGGACTTTTGTAAGGGCGCCACTTGTCGTGCTTAGAGAGCCATAATTTGGTACTCATTGATTGAGAGTGTAGAGTATTCCTCTTTTAGTAAAATTTCATTTTGAATTTTCTGTTTGAATTTTTTTTTTGATGTTGAAACTTAGAGCAAGTTTTCGTCTAAAAATAAGTTCCATTTGTATTATAGATAGATATTGAAAAAGACTTGCGATTTTTTTATACATAGTTGACTTTTTTATAACATAGTTGACAGTATCAATAATATCGAACATAGTTTTCAACATGCTAAGAATATCAATTGATTCAGTATTCATATGCACCCATCTCACTATATTTATTTTGATAACTAATTATTTACAGTTTAATATAGAATCCAAGATGCCCAAAGACTTGTAGATTCTTCAACAAGATCCAAACCAAGTTGAACGTTAGTAACCCATCATTACGCATACCAAAATCAAAGTAACAAAGTTACTTTTTTTGTCTCTCACTACCCACTTCCACCTAAGATTTAGACCGTTGCTAAATTAAACCTTTTCACTTTGTGAAGTTCCATTGATGAAAGGCAAATAATCCCAAGAATAAGCTGTATTAAACTGTTGATTACTCAATCAGCCACAGATACAAAAAAGAGAAAAGAGATTGCTGAAACCTTCAAATTCTTCAAATATTCTTATCATTAATCATGGCTGACACAAACACAAACAGCAACATCTCACTGCCTGAAACCCATCAACCAAACCCCAATCTTGAGCCTCTCTTGCATGCCCTTGATCCCATATCACTGATCCTCAACCAGAATTCCATTTCTGACAACCCTTTTCCTCTGAGACTCACCTCAGTGGACAGTTTCGTATTGGAGAGAGGACCCAACTACACTGCATATGCCCAGTTGAGAAAATCCAGGTTGCACGTGAAGTGCTTGATGCAAGACCAGCAACAAAAGGCTCAGGTATCGGAACCATCCATAAAACCTCCAACACCACCAAGGAAGAAACAGGTCAAGTTTCAAGCTTGTGAGAGTCACTCAAAAGGGTCCTTTTCTGTTGCTCAGTCAGTGCCAGATTTTTCTGCTGCATTAAGGAAAGAGAATAGGAAGCCTGGGAACGCTTTGCCTTCAATGACACCACCGAGCAAGAGTGACAATGGGGTGATGTTGAGTTCAAGGGGGAGCAAGTCAGTGAGTGGAGGGGAGAAGAAGAAAGGTTGTGGTGGTGGTAGTGTGATGGCTCGGAAGAGCTATGCCTGCATTGCTGAACTTAAGGGTTTGTCTTCTGCTACAGCCATTGCCATCAATGGTGAAGGTAGGGGTGGAGGAAGGAGTAACAAGGTGATGGGAAAGACAGTTTCAGGACACCACAGAAAGTTTTGAATGTTGGTGTTGTGGAAATATTGCTTCCTTAAATTTGGACTTGTTCTTTATTAGTTGAATTTGTTGGCTTTGAGAGGCTCTGGCAATGGTTGTGTGATCTATCTTTTATTATTTTTTATTTCCATTCATTCTATTTTGTGATCTCTTTCTCAGGAACTTACAGTATGATGTAAACTTGTAAAGTTAAGGTGTATGTAAAAGTGTTTCTCACTGTAACACTGATATAGGAAATACATAGTTTTACCTTCTTTAAATGCACTTGTTCATTTTTGTGTTTTGAAATGAAGTATCTTCTATCAAAGATTCAAAATAGGTCTATGATTTGTTACTGATGTTTAACCCAAATTATGCCATTCACCTCTTCCTACATTCTACTAGTAATATTGTAATTGCCAAATTTTGGGATAGAAATTTTTCTTTTCCTTTTTTAATAAAATTCCTACACAAGTTTTTGTTACCACGGTTTAAAGATTTTAGTGGAATCTGTCTTGCTTGCTTAAGAAAGGGCAAATGTCAACTTTTTCTTTAGTATGTTTTGATCTTAAATGTTTTTTTTTTCTTGAACGAACATAGAAACAACTCTCAAGTTTCAATCTTATGATCATCAACTTACATTAATCATCAAAGAAGGCAATAAAGGTAGGTGACTTTGAGTCAAATTACACTAAAAAAAATTAATAAACATCATGAGCATTGGATGCTACCTATCCATAACTTACATTAAGCATCAAATAAGACAATAAAGGTGAGTTTAAGGATCAATTTGCAGAGCCTTATCGATTAAAATGTTTGCTATAATAATTTCAGACTAGTTAAAAAGATAAAAGATTAGAGTCCACAAGCTTAAGGGGGAGCATTCAATTTGCTGAGCCCATCTTAAATTGTTTTGCTTCTGTGTATCAGTTTAATAGACTATGATATAAAGTTTGATGTCTTTAAGCAACAATGATTTTCAGAGCATGTTAGGCAAGTCTTAGAAACCCTTAAGAAGTAAAAATTGTATGTTAATCCAACCAAATGTGTGTCTGCAATGGACCACATAGACTTCTTAGAATTTGTTATGAGTTCACAATTAGACATTGGCCTACACCCACCAATGTTAGTGAGGTACAAAGCTTTCATGAACTTGCTAGTTTTTATAGAAGGTTTGTAAAGGACTTTAGTATCATTGTTGCACCTCTCAATGCCATAGTAAAGAAGTATGTAGTGTTTAAATGAGGCCAAGAACAAGAAAAAGCTTTTGAAACTTTGAAAGATAAATTGACCAAGGCATCCATTTTAGCACTTTCCAACTTTACTAAGACATTTGAAATTCAATGTGATGCCTCCAACATAGGCATTATGGCTATCCTCCTTCAAGAGGATCACCCCATAGCTTACTTTAGTGAGAAACTCAAGGGAAGTCATCTCAATTACTCAACTTATGATAAGGATTTTTATGCTCTTGTGAGAGCCTTGCAAAATTGGCAACATTATCTTTTCCCAAAGGAATATGTGATACATAGTGATCATGAATCCCTAAAATATTTGAAAGGTCAAAGCAAGTTCAACAAGAGACATGCAAAATGGGTAGAGTTCATTGAGCAATTTCCTTATGAGATCAAACATAAGTAAGGTAAAACTAATGTGGTTGTGGATGCTCTTTCAAGAAGGCACACCTTGCTCAATGTTTTGGATACTACCTACTTGGACTTTGATCACATAAAGAAAATCTATAAAGATAACATTGATTTTTCTCACATCTATCAAGAGTGCTCAAAGGGAGGATACATGATAGTGGACTTATGAAAAAAATATTTATGCTATGGAAGAAATGTGGTTATCTATATAAAAGAAAATAATTATGTTGGAAGAAATTAATTTTAGGTATTTTCCTTAATTTATCATTTTTAATATTTAGTTCTTGCATGAATTAAATATTTTTTAAAGAAATTATCAATAACTAAAAATAATAATATATTATTTTATAAATTATTTTTATATGTTAAATTATTTATTTATTATAAAATTTAATTACACCATAGTTCATTTATTGTAAAATTTAATTATATAAATTAAACATTTATTTTATTAATAAAATATACTAAAATACTAGTAGAGTATAACATCAAAACGTAAATCATGATGCATAATTTAATGATTTTCCTAATACTACTATTATTGAAAATACACACGGGCACACACTTGCATGTCTATCTTTTTTATAATAATAATAAAATATCAGATTTAAAAATTAATTGTTATAAATAAATGAATTAAAAAATATTCCTAAAATTTGTAATAAAGTTAGAAAAAAAGTGGTGTATTAAAAACGTCATAAAATCTATTTTTTATTAATTTTTATAATGTTAAAATTGTATAATAAGAATGTTTGTAATTTTCCTTTAAAATAAGAAGTAGAGTTATAATTAAAAACTAATAAAAACATGCACTTAGAAACACTTTTATTACATGTAACTATCTGAGAATGATATTAAAAATATGAAAATAATATAATTTAGAAACATATATAATTTTATTTTAAGGAATATGTGGTGATTATTTTGAAGGAAATAACGTATGTAGTTATTTTTTTAGGAGAGAAAAAGACTTTTTAATTATGTATTGTATTAAATAATTTATTTTCTTAAAAAGTAAAATTGTCTAATTAAAGATAGAAAAATAGTTACCAAAATATATATTTCTTATAATGATACAAATTTATTTATTTTATAAGGATAATGATACCATATAATGATAATATATATGTATATAAAAGTAGTTATAAAATATTTTAATTTTTATTAATCGTTATAACTTTATAATAAATCTGGTTAATTTTTTTCATATAAAAATATTTAAAAAGTTGTTTAACCAATATACAAATACCAGTAAAAAGGAGTAAAAAAATATATATGAAAAGAAGTTCCAAACTTCCATCTCTATTATTAAGTGCTATAAATTTACATCATTAATTTTTAATGGCCTTCCTTAAAGATAATACCTTGTAATTTATTACAAGAGTAAAAATATCTTTAAATTAAATTAATATAAAAATAAAAATGTGGTTGCTCAGTCTATTTTGATCCACCTAAAAATAAAAGTTAAAATAGACTAATGCACATAAAAATTGTGGATTAGTTTTGTTGAAAATTTATGCACTAATTCGCATAAGTAAAATCTTAAAAACATTATATATAAATATTATGATAACAATTTTTATTTTAATTTTTTACAACTTTCGTATTAATTAAATAATGCTCATTTAAATTCTGATAGGTTGTCAAAAGTCAATTGTCCACCATCTTCTTTCTTTATTCTGTCACCGCTTCAAATCATAAACATTACGTATCTAATCCAAAATCATATATACGAACAAAAATCCAAAATAATTTTATAACTTTAGTCAAATTCTTGCTTCCACAGTAAGAAAACCAATGAAACACAAAGAAAAAATCACTACTTTTCTGCTCTTTACTTTTTTTAAAGATTTTTCTTCAACCGTAGTCAAATTCCACCATGCATAATAAAAAATTCTTCAGTTGAATTGGTATCAGAATATATCTCTTAAAAATAAACTAGATAATTAAAAGAGAAACCTCGTTGAAAAAGGGAGAATTCCCAGATTCAAAGTTATCTACTTTCGTATTGAGAAAATTGAAATCCAAAATAAAATACTCTGGTAATTTCATTCACATTTTCCTTTATTTATGTACTTATTTTTAAAATTTACTTGGTTATTGGGTATTAGTTTCTTCACCACAGATCTTATCTTTTTTCCTGAGTCAGATATTCCATACTTTGCGGATCCCATTCATGTTGTTTCCAATAAAATAATGATTAAATCCATAGTGCATCACAGACCCTCAGAGCTTTACCGGTGCCACCCTTTGAATGGTTGGCATTTGCATAAAAACTAGTAAAAGTGAAAGAAAAAAAAAGTTATTCTTTTCGATATTCTATTCTCATTACCCAGTGTTCTTTTTAATATCTACATATTTTTTTCCAAAAGGGGTGTGTCAGAGTCTGTTTCCTATGATTATGTTTCTGGGTACATAGATCAGGTTGAATCCAAGTGTTTGGGGTGGTGCAGAATTCAGAGCAAGTCTGCAGAGGAAGAGGAATAATAGGAGACAGGTCATAAGGGTGTCAAGATCAATGGTGTTACCAGGTGTTGATAGAGGATTGAAGAAGATTTTGAATGCAAATATGGATGAAGTGGGTGCCAGAAGGCGTGCACGTGAGGCCTTCAAGGATATTCAGCTTGGAATTGATCACATATTGTTTAAGGTTTGGTTTTGTTTTGTTTCTTTTGTTTTGGTGTTGTTTGTGGAATTGAGTAATTCTAAACCATTTTTTTTGTTTCCAATATGCTTGGTTTTTGTCTTGTGAGTGAACTTTTTGCTGTTTGATTATGAGGGACCTGCAAAATATTTGGTTTTGGCCTTTCTTTTTTCTTATTTATCTCTTTCTTAATGCTAAGGATATTAATTGGTGGACTACATGGTTGTTGAACATGTTCAACATGGTTAAATAGATTTGAAACTTTGACTTTCAGATTTCTGGTTTGCAGTGCCAAATCCTTTGGAAAGAGGAAGATACTGTTCTGACTTAGCTTCTTTTTGGCAATGGGTAGGGAGGGTTTGTTTGTTATGTTCTGTTGCAGCTATTAATTGTAAGATGAATTCCTCTTCAAAATAGTTTACCCTAATTTTTTAAGCAAAAAAAAAGTGATTTTAGTATAGTTTCTGTTAAACTTGATTATATGGATGAATTCTTAAGGCTAATTTTTAAAATTCAAATTGAAATGAGATGAGTGATGAACACTTAAATTATAATTTGTCATAAGGGAGAGCGTGGTTTCTACTGTAGCCATTAAATGTAGTAGAATTGGGAACTCTGTACTTAAATGCAACGGGGTCAGCCTTCAATACAACTACAATAGTATATAGTTACAAGAGGAAAAGTGTCAGGTAGGTACCCTTTCAAAATTCAAAACACTATTTAATTTAATATTATTTGACTATGTTATTCAATAATTTAGGGTAAAAAAATGTCAATTTCTAAAGTCATTGTTGTATAAATATAATGCTCATTTACCCAATTATTCAAACGATTAAATTTACTGAAATAATCATTGGAGCAATTCTTACATGAGCACGGTGAGTGGAATGTTGAAGCTTTTTTATTTTTCTAAGTTTTTCATTGGTTGTGACTTCTGAGCATTTACTGGTGCAAACTGGCTCCAATTTCTAGTGTAAATGTGTGACATGAATGACCCAATAAAAATTGTGTTACAGAGATTTTGAAAAGACATCTCAAGAACATGTTGGGATTCACAATAATTAACATAGTTGAGTGAATTTCTTGAGTAGTTAATGTTCCTTAAACATATTAGGTTGTTTTTTTCTTGGACTCTACCATATGCAATTAGATCTGTACATTTTTTTTCTCCATTCTGTTTCAAACCCATCAATTTATTGCCATTTTCATAGTCTTGTCTTTTGATATTTAACGTTTTGGTGCAGGGATAATTTTTGTTGGGGGTGCAGTGATTGTTTTAACTGATGTTTTATTTCACTTTAAATCAGTGCAATTTTAGTTCCTTTAAATGTTAACATCCATTCTTTTGTGTTTGCTGTTTTTCAGACTCCATGTGATGGAATAAAAATGGAAGAGGTTAGTGAAAAAATTAGTCTTCAACGCTTTCATGCAATTTATGTTTCTTCTGAGTAGTTACTAAGAAAACTGATGATTGGCTAACTATTTCTATGAATCATCATCAATGCCAACTATTGTCCTGTTTTGCTATTGACATATGATTATCACTTAATTTGTCAATGCCAACAGTCATATGAGAAGAACTCAAAGGGACTAGAAATTTTCTGCAAAAGTTGGATTCCTGAAGCATCTACGCCCAAAGCAGCACTGTTTTACTGTCATGGTTATGGAGACACTTGCTCCTTTTTCTTTGAAGGCATGTAGCTGGTACTTAGACTTGGTAGTTGTAAGTAACTAAATTCATTTATCTTGAGGATTAGCAACTCAATGGTATCATGGACTTTTTGCAGGAATTGCTAGAAAGATGGCATCATCTGGATATGCAGTTTTTGCCATGGATTATCCAGGATTTGGTCTTTCAGAAGGTCTTCATTGCTTTATTCCCAGTTTTGATGGACTTGTTGATGATGTTATTGAGCATTACTCTAAAATCAAAGGTAACCTACCTATACTCCCATCAACCCCCAAGTCATGAAATTCTTCAATAGTACATTGCGTCCTGGTGGTTTGTGATTATGCTTACTTTTTAGTTTGGACAGAGTTAAGGGATCTTAAACTAGTATTTACTTTTGTATAAAGTATTTGATCCATTCCTTCTGAAAGTAGTCTATACTATTATTCACTGCTCAAAATATGAAGAATATCAGAAAAAATAACAGTAAATTAATGAGCTGTCTTCCAATGGTATTGAGTAGGAAATGAGTAGAATTAGACACCAAAGGGTCTAAGCAAAAATATTTTTGATTGCTTTTCAAGGATATTATATATATATATATATATATATATATATATATATATATATATACAATCAAGGCAGTAGCTAAAGTGAATCTGTCAAATAGATGTCCTGCAAATAGACTTACAGGGAATTATTGGTGAGCTCTTGGCATGATGAATTGATAAGCTATGAGTTGTGTTTCTAATGAAGGAAATATCTCAGCTGGTGACCCATGAGTGTGATTAAGTGTTCAGAAAAAGGCATTTAGCTTAGTTGTTAGTGTTTGCCTATATTCTTCTTTACCTGGAAAATAGAACTGTGACTTTAGTGGACACATTGAAACATTCTTAAGAAATTCTAAATGTTACATCTATTTGATTTTTCTGGGGAAACAAGTTAAACAATTTAATACCAAGGAATACTGTATTAGGAGATTAAATGGTTTGTTAGTAGGTGGTGATCAGTTAGTTTGTTGATGGTTAGTTACTAGTAAGTTCTCAATAGATCAAACACCATTGTATCTCACTCATCATCTTTTAACCAATCAATATGATTCTTTGTGATTGCTTCTCTCAAACTACTCAGCATTAGCCTTTGATCTCTATCCTTCTCATCCTCTCATTACTTACATGTTGATTCCGTTGTATTCATTCAAAAGATTTTGTTCATGTTGCAGAAAATCCAGAGTTCCGTTCTCTTCCCAGCTTCCTATTTGGACAGTCCATGGGTGGAGCTGTTGTATTAAAGATACACCTGAAGCAACCTAAGGCATGGGATGGCGCCATTCTTGTTGCACCTATGTGTAAGGTATTTTTCTTGAACACTATCATGTATGGAGTTCTGGCTATTCTTTGCTTTGATCTCCCTTTGACCAGAAAATCTGTGTAGATTGCAGATGACATGGTTCCACCAAAGTTGCTCACTAATATCCTGATTGGTTTAGCCAATGTTTTACCAAAGCATAAATTGGTTCCAAACAAGGATTTAGCAGAGGCAGCATTCAGAGATTTAAAGAAGAAGGAACAGGTTTGTATTTTGTGATGTAGTCCAACAGAATGTTACTTTTGCTCAGCTAATGTTAATCAAAGATTCATCTTTCCTTCCGCGCCTCTTATTGACTCCATTTTTCTCCAATTGTTTTCATGCATTTGTTTTTTTGGTAATGTGTGTTAGGTAGTAGAGATTCACACGTTTCTAATGTCTTTGCAGACTGCTTACAATGTTATTGCTTACAAGGATAAACCACGCTTGCAGAGTGCTGTAGAAATGCTTAGAACTACTCAAGAAATTGAACGGCGATTGAAAGAAGTATGTTCTGATCTTCTGGTTTGTCTAAACTAAGTGGTTGGAAGAAATTTTGGTAAAAGTCATATGTCCAAAAGGATCACAACACAAATCTTTTGTGGCAAAGGCAAGGATGCTAGTGTAGGAATATATTTCATCTAAAACTAGTTCACTAGTTGAAACTGGTGCATATAAATCCTATAACAACCCTTAAAACATGTCAGGCAATACCCTTAAAATTTCCTGATGTTTAAGAATCGTTAGTAAGTCATGTCTTGAGGATTATGCAGAAACAGTGAATAGTGATCCTTTCAAGACTACCCTTTTGCTCTGGCTTCCAAAGACACCACTCTACTTCATATATTGACCATTTCAATTGATCTTCCTCTCTTAATTATATTATGATCTTCAACTGATAATACTGTGTGGTTGGAACAACTGGACTATCTAATAGTTTCTCGAGCTCTTAGTTTGATCAAGTGTTCTTCTTAGAACTACTGTTTAAATCCGAAATTTCACTGTTTTCATCTGGACTATATTCTGTCAATGTAATAAAATTTATGCATCTTCACATGTAATTGATTATGATTGCAGGTTTCTCTACCATTATTGATCCTTCATGGAAAGGCAGACACTGTGACTGATCCATCAGTGAGCAAAACCTTGTATGAGAATGCAAGCTGTTCAGATAAGAAGCTTAAGCTTTATGAAGATGCCTACCATGCTCTTCTGGAGGGTGAACCTGATGAAGTAATACTTGAAGTTTTTGGTGACATCATCTCTTGGCTTGATGAACACTCCTTGAAACAGAACCAACCTTCCTCCTAATACTGATAAATTATTTTTGATATCTTCTGGTAGATGAGTATTTTTATTCAGATTGTTTCAAGCAATGGAAAATAGAAAGCTACCTTTAAAGTTGTCTATTTTTTGCAGCTTAAGTTTAGCCAATACACCATAACCTTGTTTTATGTATATAACATACAAGGTTTATATATATACTTCTTTTTTTCTATTTCTTCTGTACATTTAATTTTTATATATCTTAAAACTTTACATAATAAGAAAAAATTTTGTTTGGCATGGTGCAGAATACTAAAATAGATGTGTGACAACATGGTGTGTCTTTTTCCTTTTAGTATTTTACATTCTCTTGGTTTGTGACTAACCAAGTTCCAATCAACTTAGTGTGTTTGGATTATTGTATCACATCTTAACGGTGCCATCAGAGAGGAATAATTTCCTACTTAGTTACAAAAGAATAATTCATCTAATGTAAATAAATCTTGTAAGTTAAAATCATAATTTATTAAGAGATATTTAATTTCATCATTTCTAATTCCATCTGTTTTATCATTCAAAACATTAATGTCTAAATCATTTTAAGGTGTAGATTTATCTTTTACCACTTGGATTGGAACCATATTTACATCCAAATCCAAAGATGGAAACATGTTTTCTTCCAAATCCAAGTTAATATAATATTTCATGTTATCCATTCTCATCTTCCATAGTCCACTTATTATTTTATGGCAAATCATTATGATTAATTTGAAATGATTTTCTTGTTAGTTGTGTGTTATAACTTATTATCACAAAGAAACTCCAATTATGATCAAATCAGGAGGATCTAAAAGCCAAATTCAATACATGAATGACAACGTTTTTAATTTCTAAATGTTCGTCACTATAAGATTCTCACTAATTTGATGGATGGAGTCTTTAAATTAATTTGGTCAAGAGACAACCAAAATATTTAGTTCAATTTGAACACCAATCAAACTTTTTTTCATTCCCATCCTTTATCATCTTTGTTAGACATTCAATTAGACTTCATTTCACTTCCAAACAAGTTTTAAAGCTAAGACAATAATATAGGTTAAGGATATAAGGTTGCAACATGTGAAGTTAATGATGTCTTACAAAAGAAAATAGCTAATCAAAATATATTGCTTTGAGCTAATTTTTTGTTTTTAGTCTCAAAACAACTTGGAACAACCTGAAACCCATTGTCTTCCCCCACCTCTTTAACAATTGTATACGTCATCTTAATTTTTTTTTTCCAAATGTTTTAGATATTGAAGATGCATCCACGACTTCAAAAACATGGTTCCCTTTAGGTTTTTTCACTAGGATTTTATAGTTGTCCCTTTTTTCTTATTAGTTTAACAATCAATCATAATTACACATCCTGTTTTCTTCTATTAATCTTTACATGATCGTAAAGTAAGGGATGTACTTTTTAATTCTTCCTTCAAATTGCACTTTGATATCATGATATGATAGGGCCTAAATCCAACATCATGGCTTAAAACCAAATCAAACACAACATTAAAGTCTCCACTTTTTGTCACATTGAAAGTTATAACACGTTTCCTACTAACACTTTCTTAAACATGGCATTAATGATGACTTGTGTGCTAATTACTATTTTCTCAAAAATATTTTTAGGATTTTTAGTGTCAATTGCTTTATTCATTTTTCTTTTATCATCAATGTCTACGCTTTCCTTCTTTTTATTAAGGCTTGATATCTTAATCAAACTTTTTTTTAAATCAACAACAATTTCGCACATGTCTTTCTTCATTCCATCGATAACGCCCTTACAAGCTCCAATATCCTTTTGAGTACCAACCAAGTGATGCTTCTACTAGTAAACTCCCTCAATTAATACCTTTGGAAAATATTTGCATTGAAGTTTCTTAGTATCCTCATCAACTGAAATACAATACTTCCAAACTATACGACTCATATCTCTTAGAGCATTTTTGGGAGCCAAAAGTACAAAAGAGTTTGTGTAACATCGGAAACAACTTAAAGTTTTTACAAAAACAACATAATCAACTTATTTTGCTCAACAAAATTAGTTTTGCTCAACTGATATAGAACAATGATGATGAGAGTTTCTTTAGAGGTTTCTTGAAGATGGGTGACCTTCCATTCAAGCTTCAAAGCACAGATAAGATCAAGAAAAGTCAAGCCTCCAAGAAAGGGTTTCTTGGATGGTTTCTAGGTTTAGTTGGGCTTGCTTCATCACGACTAAGCCTAAGATGGATGGGGAAGGAACCCCAGCTGGCTTAGGAAGGGTCTTAGATGGGTTAGGATGAGTTTTGAGGTGAACCTTGGAAGGATTCTTGGATAATGCTGGTGGTGTTCTTGCGGAAGGTAAAAAATATGTGTTGGTGGTGGTACTTGGTTTCCTTTTAGGTAGATCTTGGTGGAATTTTGTTGCGGATACTGTTAAGATTCCAAGAGTAATTTTGAGTCCCACATTGAGTAGGAATGAAGAAGATAAGTAGTATAAAGGAAAAAAGACCCATAACCTAAGGTTTTGGGTTGGACATTATGCCTTGCTCTCTTATATGGTTTTCTCATGGCTTGTTGGTGTCAAATCTCCTCAACATTTTCCCTCACAAAAGTCCAAACAAACAAATGTAGTGAATGTGGAATGAACACGTGAATGGGTGAAAATTCATAGATATAAGGATTCCTTGTATCAAAAGTTCTCTTGACAAGGGTTTTGGGTAAGCGTGTCCCTTTGCGGTAAATGGCAGTACAAGTGGGTCAGTGATGACTCTTTTTCTACGCCAAGTGTACTAAGTCAGAAGTAATAATTTGTCCCTCAGGCGGATATCGAACCCACAAGGAACAATTGAATTCTCAAGTATAATATTCAATAAATATAAGACCATAAATAAAAGTTTGTTGGAAAATGTTGTTTGTATGGTGAATTTGCAAGAAATTAAATAAAGTAAAGTAAAATATTTGTATGAGTAAATTGAGATTGGGGTTCATCCTTCTCATTCGTCTGTATTTTTACAAAAGATTATAATATTCAATCTTGATTGATATTGATGCACATATAAAAATCATTCATATTGATTTCGCTCATAAAAAACTATTAAGAGAGTCTCCTAAATATTGATTCATCGCATGCATATTTATAAAAACTCCTTATCATTACGAACAATTGTTATAAAGAAATTAACATTTCAAATTTTTCCTAACATTCAATATGTTAAGCATTATCATTTAAGTTAGATGCTTAGAAGTACTTTTTAGTCAAATCTAAGGATCAAAATCATGAATAGTTTCAAGCTTTGAGAATAAAATGATAATATCAATCATCAATCAAGAACTGCATATTATAGATAAATATCACCTCAATATATAAGAGTTTGAACATATTACTCCCAATCCTAAAGAAAAGAATTAGCCACTCATGGTGGCTATTGCAAGTATGGACAACAAGAAAAAAAGATCCAAAGTGTTTCTCCTTGACGGCTGCCTCCGGTAGGGTTTACTTCCTTTGGTTCCTCCCAATGATCCCAATGATATCTAGGATTATGCCTCACATGTTCTATTTAACCTAATTGGGCTTAGGCTAAGTGATATCTTTATTCATAATATATTCATATGTTTCCTCTCTCCTTAAATTCCTGAAAATAACACAAAATTGGGAATAAATCATTCTTATTCATCTCATAATCCAAAAATATGTAGAAAAAATCAAATTCCTAAATTAGAGGTTGAATTATAACTATTTTATCAATTAAAGTCCATACGCGCCTATCTTTTTGTATGAAATATTATTGAATTACAACACTTATCAAGTCCCTCCAACCTAGAATCTTGCTTGTCCACAAGCAAAGTAAATAAATATAAATAAATCATATTTTAGTTTAATATCAAAACAACTTTATTTACTAAACAATAGATTAAATTAGAAATTTATGGTGTTTCCAACTTCAAATATGACAAGATATAGACACAATCAACTTTCAAGATAACAACTAAAACAATGAAATGACAATTTATCAAGGAATTTCTTCTCATATTCTCACACATAAGTGTTTCTCTCAATTTCTACTGAATCCTAACAAATCAAAATTGCTTTTCATTTTACCTTCATATCACAATCATATTAGAAACATTAATCTTAAGGTCTTCTACAAGGTTATAATGATATTGGGCTTCCAAAATATATTGTTTTTTCAGATAACAAAATGCACACTTAAAAGAAAAAGATCATACCTACAATACAGTACATATGCTCTATCTAATCATCAATTTCTTCGGCTTTAATACTTTTTCCCATTTTCTTTATTTATTCATGATTTCAACATTAACGGTTTTTTTTTCTCTTCTTTTTTTCTTCTTTTTTTATATTTTTTTAAATCAATGACAATAGAAATAGATTATTCCTATTTCCAACCAAATAATTTATTTAAACTTAAATTATTCAAACAACTGAAACCAACCATTCCCTTCTATATATAAATTACATTTATGTTCTCCTTCCTTAAACATGTCAATAGGTAGGAAAGTATATCAGTTAAGGTTCAGGGTGCAATAATAATAGACAAAAAAAATAAAATTCTAGGCTCAAAGAGGGCTACCAAAAAGATATAATCAATTTAAACAAATGTTGGCTATTTGGCCCTAGGTTTTTAATTAATACAAATGCCTTAATCATTTTCCGTGATGTAACATAAAATAAAAAACCAAGCAACCACAATTATCAATTAATTAGTGAAACTCTCAAACTGTTTAAGATTCACACACACTTACTTGGCTTCCTTAATCTAATTCCTTATTGCTTGTCATTCTCTGTTCCAACTAATCATCTTGTTAGTTTTCACGTACCACAATTGATAAGTGTAATATTTCAATAATATTTCATATTAAAATACAAACACATATGGATATTAATTGATAAAATAACTATAATATAACCCTTACTTTATGAATTTAAACCTTTTTACATATTTTGTGATTATATATGAATAAGAAGGATTTATTCCCAAATTTGTGTTAATTTCATAATTTTAGGGAAGAATAGAGATGAAAGGGAAAAAGGAGAATATACATGATAAAAAGGGAAAGATGGAATGCTCCAAACACTCACCCAAGCCAGAAGCTCTAAAGGATCTCACCCAAGCGAGCTCAATCTCGCCCAGGCAAGATCACTCCAGAAACATTGGGCATTTTTCATCCAACTAGCCCAAGCGAGAAGTCACTTAACCTAAGCCCAACTAGGTTAAATATAAGGCGTGAGGTACAACCCTAGAAATCAATGGAAAATATAAGGTGTTAGAAAACCCTAGAGGAGGAAACCGTCAATGGGAAACATCCTGGATCTTCTTTCCTTGTAATGGCCAACATGAGTGGCTAATTTTACCCTTTGGAATTGAGAGTAATATGTTCAAACTCTTATATATTGAGGTGATATTTAAATGTAATATTTTGTTCTTGATTGATGATTGGTATGTCATTTTATTTGTAATGCTTGTTTACCATGATCAAGATCCTTAGATTTGACTGAAAAGTATCTCTAAGTATCAGACCCAAATGTTTATGCTTAACATATTTGAATGTTAGCAACAGATTTTAAATGTCAATTACTATAACTGTAATGGTCTTGCTTCATCTACTAAACCTACCCCTTTGGAAAAACAATACTTGTCCTCAGGTCATGCAATATACGGTCTAAACTGTTTTAGGGTCATTAAACTTGGTTTCACCACACAACACATAACTTAAACAAAAACTAAACAACACACACAAAAACAAAACATAGTAATTAAAATACTCGGTTGCCTCTGAGCAAGCGCTTGTTTAACGTCATATAGCTTGATCTCTGTTCCTTTATAGCTCCTTCAACAAAATCAGCATGATGATCCTTTCAATTTCTCCACCTAAATAAGGCTTCCGCTTTTTCACTACCCAGCTTTTGTGTAACACTGGGTCCTCCAACTCCACTACTCTATAGCATTTAACAAGTGTTCTTCTGGGTGGTGATTGTCATTCCTTAACCATGTTACTTTTTTTTTTTTCTTATTTCTATTCTTCTGATCTGTCTTCTCAATTTCTAAATCTAACTATGTAATTGATCTCTAGAAACCTGTCTTTTTAATATCATAAGACAACTCAAGCAAGAATTAGTATAAAAAATAAAAAATAAATTTTTTCATAAAAAAACCAAAAATTTAAAATAAAGAAGAAAGATAACTAATTTGTTTTAAAAAATTAAAAGAAAAACAAAACAAGAAGAGTATAATTAAAATTAATTAACCAAATAAAACTAAAAAAAAAAACAAAATAACAAAAAATTCAGAAAAAAAATAAAAGATAAGAGGTATATAAAAAAATAAAAACTTACTTCAAATAAAACTAAGAATAAAAATAAAATAAAATAATGAAACTAAATTTTTTTAACAAAATAAGAAAAATAATACTTAAAATAAAAAATAAATAAATAAATACTAGGAATAAAATAAAAATAAAAGAAAAATAAAACAACAACTTATAATTATAAAGAACTAACTAAAATAAATTAAAAATAACTACGTAAACTAAAAAAAACTTAAAACTAAACTTAAATATAATATAATTAAATATAAAAATAAAAAACTAAACTAAACTAAATAAAATAAATACACTAAAGAAAAACTAAGAAAAATAATGATTAAAAAAACAAAAAACTTTAAAAAAATATTCACATCTAGAAAAACAAAAGTTTTAAAAAATATTCACAACAAAAACTTAGGAAAAATATTCACATCTACAAAAACTAAAAACATTAAAAAATATTCACATCTAAAAAAAATAAAAAACTTTAAAAATATTCACAATATTAGCAAATTATACTTTCAATTTTAAACAAAGTTGTTCCTCGATAACAATGCGAAAAACTTGATGACTCTTATTTTTACGGCAAGTGTACTGAGCCTAAAATAATAATTTGTCTCTAAGGACGGATATCGAATTCACAAGGAATAGTTGAATTCTCAAGTATAATATTCACAATATATAAAAGTTTGTTGAAAAATGTTGTTTGTATGGTGAATTTGCAAGAAATTAAATAAAGTAAAGGATTTATATGATTAAATTGGGATTGGGGTCATCCTTCTCACTCATGTATTTTTACCAAAGATTATAATTATAAAATATTTATTGATATTGATGCACATATAAAAATATTCATATTGATTCCTCGGATATAAAATTATTAAGAGAGTCTCCTAAATATCGATTCATCGCATCCATATTTATAAAATATCCTTATCATTATGAACAGATGTTATAAAACAATTAACATTTCAAATCTATTCCTAACATTTAAATATGTGAGGTTCGAGTTCCTAAATTAAAGGTTGAATTATAACTATTTTATCAATTAAAGTACATTAGTGTCTATCTTTATGTATGAAATATTACTAAATTATGACACTTATCAGTCAATGATATTGCTTGAGAGAGAGTGTACCTATGTGGAAGAAACTCATACTTGAAAGGGATATTGCTAAGATATCAAGTATCAATTTGAGTCCCACATTAAGTATGAATGAGCAATATATAAAAAAGAAGACCTACAAACTCATTGTTTAAGGTTTTGGGTTGAAGATGGTGTCTTGATCTCTTATATGGTTTGCTCATGGCTCAATGGTGCCAAATTACGTCAACATTTCCCCTCGAAAGAACCAAAAAAATTTGTTTGATGAATGTGGAATGAAAATTTCCCCGAGATTTAAGGATTTATTGTATCAAAAGTCTTCTTGACACAGGTTTCATGTGAGCGTGTCCCTTTGTGGTAAATGGTAGAACAAGTGTGTCACTACTATTGCTTGAGGGGAAGTGTACCAATCTCGATGAAACTCACACGTGAAGGGGATATTGTTTGGATTGCAAGTGTGAGTTTGAGTCCCACATTGAATAGGAATGAACAAGATGAGTAGTATATAAGAAAGAAGACCAAAAACCCTATTGCGTTAAGGTTTTGGATTGAAGATGGTGTCATGGTCTCTTGTATGCTTTGGTCGTGCCTCATTGGTGAATGTGGAATGAACATGTGAGTGGATAAAGATTTCTAAATTTGAGGATTCTTTATATCGAAACTCTTCTTACTTGACAGTACTGTTGGGTTTAATAGTGCCAAAGTTCAAGAGGGGGGGTGAATTGACCTTTCAAAACTTTCTCGCAGAAACAGTGTTTAACACAGTTTTATTAGCCTTTAACAGATTATCAGTGTTCTTATTGAAACCAGACAGTTTTCCAGAAATTAAGAACAGTATGCACAACGCCTAGAAAGAACAGATTTATTTTCAATTGAACAGATTTATTTCTTTGTTGTTTTATCAATTATGCAGAAACGAAATTGCAGAGAGTGAGAGAGAATGAACACAAGCAGTTATACTGGTTCACTCAA
>Ga0123342_1001205_pt1 | contig 43283 bp, 19 predicted proteins | sample Turbeawhitnodule_FD_89960 | JGI IMG/M metagenome (GOLD analysis project Ga0123342, IMG submission 89960) | Root nodule microbial communities of legume samples collected from Mexico - Turtle bean Mexico white nodule | ecosystem: Host-associated > Plants > Roots > Nodule | place: Mexico: Nepantla...
ACATTTAATATTAACTTTTCACTCAATATAAATATTTTTTTTATGTATAAAATTTTTTTATAAAATATTTAAAACTGTTTTTTTTTTTTTTTTTTTATATAAAGTAATCTCTCTCATATATATATATATATATAAATAAATGTATTGTTACTGTATATTGTTGCATTGTGATTGGGGAGTTAAATTAGAAACAAGGGCACAAATTACAAAGTTATATATTTATTATTTCTAGAGTTATTTATTATATTTGGTTATACATAAGTTAAAGAAAGTAGTTTATTTTAAAAATCATGATATTTTTTAAGAAAAAGTCAAGGAACAATATAATATAATAGTATGACAATTTTATACACTTGTTTGGGCGTTTTCAACAAGTATTTTATCTTTTAGTTAACCTCTCACATGTTTTTGGATATTTTTATTAGGGATGTCACATCCAAACTTATAAAAGAAAACTCAAAATCTATTCAAATTTTCCTCTTATGATTTCTTATCTAATTATATTTTATTAGTTACAACTAGTCTAGTTTGAATTTTATATTAAAATAAAATTATATTATAATAATTTGTTGTGATATTTAATACAACTTTTAGTTTCATGCATGATTTAGAATATTAAAATAAATTTAAATATCTAGGTGATTCCACATTATCAAAGTTTGAGTCTGGTTGAGCCAAATTTTATTTATTCGATACATGTTTTAAATTAAGTTAGTTTTTCTTTAGTGGATGATTTATTGATAGTCTGTAAAGTCTGAAAAATGTCGGTAGGTCAAGTATTGAGCAAGTTGACCTTAGTCATTTTTTTTTATAAAGAATAAAACATTCTTGAAATGTCCGTATAAAGATTGAAACATCCATAAGATATTTGTATACAGATTGAAACACTTTTATTTATTTTTTGTTAATAAAAAATTTATATATATTTTTTCAAATAATAGTTATGTTAATATTATTTTTTCTATCCCTAATCCTATTCATTTAATTTATACTATACGAGTCGTATTTATACGTTGATTTCACAAATATCTTGACACACAAATATTAAACAAATACATTTTTTTAACCCCTATTACCAAAGTGCGTTGATGGTATCGTACCACCTATGCCTGTAATATTTACCCATTACCCACTAAAAACACTTAAATTTCTTTAATTTATATTAAAAACTTTGACTTTAGCGAAAATTCCAAGACTATAGTCATCAATTTTTTATAATTTATTATACGTACAAATTCAGTTTAAATATAGTGGAATTATATTATTTTGACATAATTTTAGTTTAAATACACTGAAATTATACTATTTTGACATAAATTTATGAAGATTTGACACAACTTACTTAATAACTTTTTAAAATTTTATTTGTTTTAAGAATTAATGTGTGAAATTACACTGAATGGTAAAAAATTGCCCTATTTTCATCCATAGTTGCATTGCAAAAATGCTACTCTATCCATGTCTAAATAAGTTTTTGGAGAAAATTGATCCTTCTTGATGAATAGGGTTTTCATTACTTAATTTTTATCATGTCTCTTAGCTATGGCCATAAGCCAGGTTGAATTATAAATTCAGTTTTTGATTTATTACTTATTAATTTAACAAATGCTAAAAGTTTTTTTTTTTTATTATGTTTATATGATATTTTTTTATAATGTTTTATAATTATTGAACCAATAGGGGATTAGGTAGATTAAACAAAATTATAATTCCAAGAAAGAAATAATGTTGTTTAATGAGACATCTGGATAATGATATTGAAAAATAACGGAGATTGATGTTTTCATACCGTCAATATAGTCTCATATTATTCAAAAGTCGAGATCAATGATAATTTATATACTTCTTCATTTCATTAAAATAATTTTTAAAAATAAAATTGTAACGAAACATCAACTTTCAGATGTTATCTCAACCGATTTAAAAGTCGAAAAAAAATAAAGAAAAATGCAAGAATGATATTAAAAATGATTGAGATTAATTTTATTTTTGAAGAAAGAAAGAAAAGATTGATAAATTAAGCTTATGCAGCAGCGTCCAGATACATTCTCATCCTTCTGTCAAACCCTCACCCATTTCATCGTCTACCAATTCGATTCCCAATTTCCAATTAGGGTTAGGGCTTTCAATGACCGTTTCTTCTTCTTCTTCTTCTTCCCCTTCACAATCCCTAATCCACCGCCGCTGCTATTCCCTCTGTCTTCCGCCTCCCTGTGGTTGTGGTTGTGGTTGTTGCTGTTCCTGTTGCTGTTCTTAGGGATTATTAGTTACTATATTAACGTATCCTATTGTTTCAGTATCTTCTTCTTCAATGGACCTCTCTCACTCTCAATCCAACTTGTCCCTCGGATTTTCCTCCTCTCACGCCTCGCCGCCTCGCCGTTCCGACCCGCCGGTGCCGCTGCAGCTGCTGGAACCGCCGCACGCGCCGGAGAACGGAAGCTTAGATGTCGAATCGGATGACGACGACGACAAAGAAGTGGAGGAGTTTCGAATTCTGGGCCACTCAATGTGCCTGAAGAGGCGAAGAGATTGCGACTCCTCGTCCTCCTCCTCCACGAAGAGGGTTTCGGTGGATCCCGATCTCGACGGGCGTAAGGCTGCCGTGCGCGCGTGGGGCTGCCAACCGCTCTCAGTCGCGGACCCTGACATCCACGAGATAATGGAAAAGGAGAAGAAGCGGCAATATCGCGGGATTGAACTCATAGCGTCCGAGAATTTCGTGTGCAGGGCCGTGATGGAGGCGCTGGGAAGCCACTTGACGAATAAGTACTCTGAAGGAATGCCCGGTGCGCGATATTACGGCGGTAATCAGTACATCGACGAAATCGAAACGCTCTGTTGCGAACGGGCGTTGAACGCGTTCGGTCTCGATCCCAAGTGTTGGGGGGTGAACGTGCAGCCGTATTCGTGCACCTCTGCGAATTTCGCTGTTTACACGGGGCTGTTGTTGCCCGGCGATCGTATCATGGGGTTGGATACCCCTTCTGGAGGGAACACTAGTCACGGTTACTATACTCCCAATGGGAAGAAAGTTTCCGGGGCTTCTATTTTCTTCGAGAGCTTGCCTTACAAGGTGAACCATCAAACGGGTTATATTGATTATGATAAGCTTGAGGAAAGGGCGCTTGATTTTCGCCCCAAGATACTTATATGTGGTGGGAGTTCATATCCCCGAGAGTGGGATTACGCGAGGTTTAGACACATTGCGGATAAGTGTGGAGCTGTGTTGTTGTGTGACATGGCACAGATTAGTGGCATAATTGCGGCCAAGGTGTGAAATATATTCCTACTCCTACTCCTTAAGTAAACCTTTTTTTATCCATATATGTTGTTCGTAGTTGCTAGTGAAAATTAGTCACATGTTCTTGCTGGTTTTGGACTTCTCGTAGCAACTCTCTCTCTGTGTATGGAAGTGTTACATAGAGTGTAAGTTTTTGAGACCTTGTGTCTCTCGGGTGGTGTTATAATAGAGACTTGGGTATTACGGGATGCCTAAGTCTTACATCGAGTAGTATGTGTTGGATTGAGCGCAACAGGACAATTGATACCACCTGCATCAATATGGAATGTTGAGTAGAGTATTTAAGTGTGGTTAATTTGAACTTAAGCCAGAGTTTTTTTATGATTTATAAAATATAAGGCATTTGGATCATGAACTGAGAATTCGAATTAGTTATTGGGAAGATGCCACTATTTATATCCCCAAGGTCTTTATTATTTTTAATGAGTTTTACCAAACATTGGAATAGAACTTTAGGCTTGCTGAATTAAATGTCTTCTAAACTTAATTCTTAGGTCATATTCTGGAATTCATGGATAAGATGGTTTCAGTCCATTATTGTCTCTTGGAAAATATCCAATAGTTGATTAGCCATCAATTTTGAAGTAATGCTAATTATTGTGATGTTGTCTTTTCAGGAGTGTGTGAATCCTTTTGATTATTGTGACATTGTTACTTCGACAACTCACAAGAGTCTTCGAGGTCCAAGGGGGGGCATAATATTTTATCGGAAAGGTTCAAAGCCGAGGAAGAGAGGGATTCTTCTAAGTCAGGGTCATGAAAGTGATCAATATGACTTTGAAGAAAAGATAAATTTTGCTGTTTTTCCATCGTTGCAAGGGGGCCCACACAATAACCACATCGCTGCACTTGCTATAGCTTTAAAACAAGTGGCTACTCCTGAGTATAAGACATACATGCAGCAGGTGAAGAAGAATGCTCAAGCTTTAGCATGTGCTTTACAGAGAAGAAAATGCCGTTTAGTAACTGGGGGCACGGACAACCATTTAATACTTTGGGATTTAAGGCCCCTGGGATTGACAGGTATTGTATGAGCATGCCGTATTTTTATGATATATTGCTAATTTCTTTTTTATCTGTTTAATGCCTTTGTGTCCGTTAGACTCAACTAGTTTGGATGTTGGCTGCATTGCATTGATTTTTTAGTCTAATCTTTTAGATTCTTTGACGTTTTATGTTTTAACATTACATTTCTGTAATGGGCATATGATTTTTTATAGAAAGAGTAAGAGTTTCCTGAATGGGTTGGCCCCAAAGAGCCTGAGCTGCGTACTAGTCTGAAGCAGGTCAGCTGCTTCATTGAGAGAGGTGGCCAATGAAAATATTAGTGAAATGTAAAGTCAATTGTAATGGCAAATTCTTTTATTGTCAGAGGAGGTTTGCTGCATGGTTCCGTCAACACCATGGGCTCTAAAAAAAGAAAAATAATTTTTTGGGTACAACCATTGATTGTAATATTTTTTTGCCATGGTATTTTCCAATATTTTCTTTGGTCTTTCTTGCACTGCACCCTGTTTTAATTGGATTATCTATTTGTTTATGTTTTTCCTGCACATTTTGAAATAACCTTACGTGTGTTACATTATATTTTTACGTGCAGAAAATTTTCTCTTGGATACATTTTTCTGGACATCTTTTCTTAAATGTTAGCAAATTTACTTTGAGCATTCACTGCCAAACATGCATTTTTGGTATATCATCATTGGTGTTATGGTTGTCTGTAGACTTTTGCTTTGAGTTTTGAATGGCACTTATTGGTCATCTTTTATGCAAATCCTATTGTTCAAGATTGACAATTAATGAAATTTGATTATTTTATTTTTTCTATATGGTAAGAAGTTCTAACTCTAAGCATCATTTTTTGGTGCTTGTAGGTAAATTTTACGAGAAGGTCTGTGAAGCATGTCATATTACATTGAATAAAATTGCTATTTTTGGTGACAATGGAACTATAATTCCCGGAGGTGTAAGAGTTGGTGAGTAATAGTCTATTATGCCAGAACCTTTTATTCTTTGCATGTTTAGAATATTTAATTGTTCACGAGAGAATTTTTTTTGCTGTATGTTATTCAGGTACCCCTGCTATGACGTCAAGAGGGTGTGTGGAACCTGATTTTGAGACAATGGCTGATTTTCTCATTAGAGCTGCACAGATTGCAAACACACTACTGAGGGAGCACGCGAAACTGCAGAAGACAGCATTTAAGGGACTTGACAGCAATAGGGACGTTGTTGAGCTCCGAGCACGGGTTGAAGCTTTTGCAACTCAGTTTGCTATGCCTGGTTTTGACATTTGAGCATGATGTGGCTTGTAAATTGCCATTATTGATTATTTATATATGCTACGATGGTGGGTCGTCGAGCCTGCTTTTTACAAAAGCACAGCTTGTGCATATATTTTGTGGAGTTCCTTTCCTCCCTGCGTTCTATGCAGTTGTCAGGTTTTCACATGTTGCAGTGAGCCGCAATCTGGTGCAAGTCTGTACATAAGGTACTGCGTACTTCTGTTGAGGTTTCTTTTGGTGATCAAGTATCTTGTTCCTACCTTGGAGGTGTCACCATCCAGCTGAATGCATCAAGTTAAAGCTATTATAGTGTTTGGAACAGGGATTCTTGATCAACCAATCCGAGTACAGAGTTCTTCTGGTGAATCTACAGAAAATAATTTCTCTAATAGAGGTTAGACACCTTGAATTCTTTTAGCTGCTGTTTGATGCTTAAAGCAATGTTATTAATCCTATTTTTTGTCATCTATATATTCCCCTTTTGAGATCATATTTGTACTCATTTTCGTCAATACCTTACCGTGTTAATTGTTAAAATATATAGTGACATAGTAAATATTTGATTGCTTTGTATTTGCAATTTTCTTTCTCTCGAAAAGAAAGGTTAGTTATTCTTTCTGATAAAGTTGGGAATGAAAGATATTTCAGAAACGCCCGAGTTCATAGGCAAGTTCTGTCAGTGCGGCTTGTCTGGTGTACTCGGCGCTGGAATTAGAGTGCCTCCGGTGCTGTCACAAGGTTCCTATATTTATGAAGTTGAATACATATCACTTTCTATTTTTTTGGTTTGTGTAGTTCCTGTTTGTTACCTACTGTAAATCTTTGGGATTAAACCGTCCCTTTTTCTCATGCTTTTGTGGTTTGCAGATATCTTCTCAAACCATATAAGTGTGGGTTCGTGCCATCAAATCTTGGGGATTAGGCCATTTATCTCACTTGGTAATGTAAGAATGTTGCATATTCTGTGATGGGTGTAATTTTTTTGTTCGTTCAAATTCACGTACGACTTACTTAAAAAAGGATGGTTTAATTCTTCTCTAGGGGGTTTTAAATCGGTGTGAATTAACTGAAAATGTGTTAGAACTTTCTGTAGTTAACACTTTTCAAATAATGTTACTGTTTCTTCCAATTTAATTCATCTCAATTTTTTTAAATCTATAATTATTGTAATACTTAACTTCTAAAGATGTTTGCATTACAATGGAAGTAATGCAATTTTTGTGTTTAAAATCGTGCATATATATAAAGAATTATAAACAAAACATTTAATTAAGAGTTATATGGAATGATGAAAGTTTACTGTTTTAACTGGACATTGATATTTTTTATATTGGAAAAAAATATTAAGCAGATTTCATAATTCTCCAGTGAAGAAAACCTTTTCAAAATCTTATTTAAGATCTACACTTTAATTTTAATATAAAAGATATTATTTCGAACACATTTAGTTCTTGTTGGATTCAGTGTCGAACAATTATTTTTTTTTAGCAAATTGTGTTCAAATTAAGCTTTATGTGTTATTGTAACTTTGCAAATTAGTTATGTTTATTTTTTTCTTGTTTGCAACTATTATTTCTTTTACATTGACACCAATTGTTATTCTTTATGAATAGTTTATTAAAAAAAAGTTCTCGTGCTGATTCAATCAACAACATTAATTAGATTTTTTTTGTCAATGTTAATCGGGAATTTTTTTCAATCAACGTTAATTAAAAAGTCAACAATTTTTTTTTTCAATCAATATCTTGAAAATTAAAATAAAATATTTAATCAATTGTATTGTAAAAATAACCTATTGATATCATCCTTATCAATTAAAACCAATTTCTGTCTACATTAATCAAGATTTTTTTTGTGAACAATCAGTTGAAAAAATCACGAAGAACTTTCATAAAAAAAATTAAAATTGACTAAAACAATCTTCAAAATTAATCTTTTTAAATTATTAACAATTATTTTTGGACTATTTATTTTTAGATTGTTGGAATTAAGTAAAAGATGAATTTCACAATAAACAATGAAGGTTTTATATATTATAATAATTAGTAATGTATAAGTGAGTATGAGAATTGAGTGAATATTGGAATGTATTATAGTTATTTTTAGAACTTGAGCTGATGTATTTAAAATATTTTTACAATAAATGAGAGGATTCGATTTAATTTGATTGAACTATGTCCAATAGACTCCCAATTGAATTGTATTGCACTTAATTTAATTGAAATTTATATTATTATACATATTTTCATATATTTTAAATATGGATAATGAAATAAATATTGTTAAAATTGATAATTGTAATTTCTTCTTTTCCTTTGTTTGAAAATGTTGAAAGACTCATACATGTACTATCTTCATGGAGAAGTCATTTAGTCAAGATGTATTTTTTTTATAAGTGTTTAGTAATAAGAAACATGTTACATAAAATATTTTGAAATTCTAATCAAATAAGAAATAATTAAAATAATAAATACACAATAAAATAACGGTATATATTAATATTATCATTATATATTCATATTTTTTAATGAATTCTTTATTAAAAAAAACAAGTACGTATACTAGAAAGTTTCAATCCCAAAATAATGTTTTTTTTTTCTAGTAAAGAATTGCCTTTTATCAACGTTGAAGATTGCTTTTGTTAGTATACTAACTTTTTCCCACTAAAATTTAAAATATTAATATAAATATTAAAGATCTACACTATTAACATTTAATGCATTGTGTTCCGATACATTGAATATAATTTCACATCGCTTAGGAGTCAAGTTATGGACAATTTATATACTCTTTCTTTTTCTAACACACTGAAATGTCTTTTAAAGACAAAATCGTGATGGAGCATCAATATCCAAAATTTCTGATATATCTTAAACTTGAGATATGAAGAATTGGTATATATTACATTATTAATTAAAATTAATACAGACTTACCAATGTACTTGTTTGTGAAATATAACTTTATTTTACTTTTGATCTTTACAAGTTTTTGTTTGACTTTTGATCCTTGTTAAATCTCCTTTTTAGTCTTACTTATGCTTATTTTTTGCTACTCCTTTTATAATATTGTCTATTTTAAATTACTGACTTTGCGCTAAAAGCAAATGATTTACGCAAAACAGACAAAATGATTTTTTTTATAGGAATTAAAACAAAATAATAAGGAATCGAACAATTTTTTACAGAATCAGAAGTGAAGAAAAAAACTTTAGGGACATAAAACATAATATAACTATAATTAAAAAAAAAATAACGGATACCATCAATATATTTTCAGTTCTGGTACTATTTATATAGTCTCACATAGTTCAGAAATTAAAAACGATTTGTATATTTTTTTATTTTCTAATTCACTAAGATGCTTTTTAAAGACAAAACTGTAATGAAACACCAATTTTTAAAATAGACAATACTTTAGATACGGTGATTAATACTAGTGATGTTATTTCTTGAACTTGAGTTTGGAACACTGACTCTGTATGTAAAAACGAAAATGTTTCTTAAACTCAGAATCCACTCCCCTTAGATAATATTTTCTTATACGATAAATTTAATTAGAGAAGTTATTAAAATGAATTATAAGTTAAGGAGTATGATAAATTTTGTAAATTAAATTAAAAAGGCGTGATGGTGTTATGAGTAATAAAAAGTAATTGTGTCTGCCACTACTACTTTTGAATGGAGTGAGTCACAAAGGTGTTGCTTATTGTTATCTTTTGGTTGTTAAAGACAAAAACGTGTTTTACTATTTTTTACAAATGAATCAATCTTATTATACTTGTCATAACAAGACACAATTTGTCGTTTCCATTCTCACTTCTTGTGTTTAACAAAAACCTCTTTTAGTCAAATGAATTTTGGTATTTGTTTGTTCCATTAAAAGTTGATTTTGTTTGCTGAGTTTCTCTCTATGTCCAGCAGCCACCCAACATAATCCTGTTTTGTATGTTACAATAATCACTTTTGACTTTTAACACATCAAAATCTTCTCTTTTGTTGCTTCTGAAATATCAACTACCATAATTTCAAATCCTAAACCCTAAATTCTAAACTATATTCAGCACATACTTTAAACCCTAGTTTTTCTTTAGGCTTTCTAAGTGTGGCACACTCATTCTTTTCTTGGACAACCTTTTTCTCTTCCTCTGTCTTAACCATGTCGGATTGTGTTCTGTTAACCTTTACTTTAATTTTGCGGAAAGCCTACATCACATTTGTTTGCCGTACAATTTTTGTTTCCCTTGCTTATAATTACAACACCCCTTTTCAAAAGTCAATACACTATACCAAGATAATAATTTCATTCTTATGTTTAAAACACATTCAAAAAACTGCTTGAAATCCACTAGTTTACAATTTTAAAATTGTTCTATTTTAATATAAAATTGTTTCTTTTTCTAGTGGTAATCTGGTGCACGGTTGTGAATATACACTACAAGAAAATCATGAAATAGAAACCAATTTCTAGAAACCAAAATAATTAGTTGCAATAGTAACTAAATTAGATACCATTCTAGAAACTAAAAAGAAATTTGGTTTCTAAATTAGTTTCTATTATTTTCTATTATTGTTAAATAGTTTCTAAATTGGTATCTAATTAGCAACCAAGGTTTTAGATACCAATTTAGAAACTATTTAACAATAATAGAAAATAATAGAAACTAATTTAGAAACTATTTTTTTTTAGTTTTTAAAATGGTCTCTATTTTAGTTCCTATTGTAACTAATTATTTTGGTCTCTAAAAATTGGTTTCTATTTCATGATTTTCTTGTAGTGATATCACATATGTTTCAAAACTACTTTCAAGAGCAAATATGTTAATGAAAAATGTTACTTTGACAACTGCAAATTGAAATGCACTAGTTTATAATTGTGATTTGATCAATATAATTTCAAAATTCTCCCATTTCAGTACAAAATTGTTTTTCTTTGTAGTTGTAATATGATGCATAGTTATCAATTTATTATTACTCTATATAATGAATGAAATTAAGCAGCAAAGACAAAAGGGTCTGTTCTGTAATCAACATTGTTTATTGGTTTAGGATAGTTAGAATGTGAGTACCTGAACAAGTCACCATATTTTGAACCAACAGAAAATTCACAAGATTTAAAAGCTTTATTCAGGATAACTCTGCACAACCCTTAGAATACAAAACTGTGATACAGTGAACCCTTGGAATAAAAAGCTGTGATACAGTGAACAGAAACAGAATAGAATAAACTGATGTTTGGATTAGTTGGTTCATGAAAAAAGATTCTCATTGACTCCAGAGGTATATTTTAAATGAACAACTGAGATATGCTTTCTGATCCAGCAGGATAAAGAAAAAGCATCATTTAACCCCAAAAGAACAAAAAATAAAGGAAAAGTAGCTCTTTATCAAAATACCATCTTCTTTGGAATTTTTTGCCACTTCCTTTCCCTTGGATAGAAAGCTGTTTCTTTCTCATGAAGTCACCAGCTTCTTATGGAAGAATAGTCCTAAATAGTAATGTTGCTTTTCTTCAAAGCAAGAATCTCATTCTTGCAAAATTTTCTGAAACTTCTTCAAGGCTTAACAAATGGCCTAGCTTTCACTAATCAATGATCTATCAGTAAGGAAACTTGAAAAAAATAAAAAGAAAGACCAAAGTTTAATGCATGAAAAAGGGGATGAAAACATTTCTTTTCCCTCTTGCTATGTCTGAGTATATCCATTTTTTTCTGGTTTTCTTTTCTACCTATGGCTGCACATGTCCAAAAGCTTCTTCCTTCCTTCCACTATTTCATCAAAGAAATCATCAAGTTGCCCCGTTATTGTCTCCACCCCACATCTCAACAACCCAAAGCAACTCTTGACATTGTCAACTTTTTCTTGGATCTCAGCATGCTCTTCTTCATAGCCTGCTATTCTCTCCAACTCCACTTTCAGTTCCTCCATGGCACTCTTTGCTTGTTGGAACTCAAACAGCACAATCCCTGGCTGCCCTTCTATCTGCTCTATATCCTCTGCCACTTTCTGCTGCAACATGGCCATTGAAACCATCAACCCTGATCCAAAAACCATGTGTCCCTCGTACCCTTGGTGAAAGCAAGAGGAGGACCAACAGTATGCAAGCCCGCAAAGCAGAATCATCAGAAGCAGTGAACTCACACTCCTCATTGCATAGAGCACCCCTCTGAATCCACTGAATCCATTCAACTTCGATTCCATTGAGATGTTCTGAATCAAACATTGAGCCAACGGTTCAATCCTTGTTTCCATCAAACTCTTGTTTTCCTCTTCCAGTCCTAGAATCTCCCTTTGACACACATTTATTGCCCGAACAACCTGTATCAGAATAGACCCATTAAACAAGTTGTTTTTTTTTTCCATCAAAATGTATTTCCTAAACTTTAACATTGAAGACAGCAAGCGCATTATGGGAGATAATATTGTTTGAACCAGATTTCAGACTTGTTAAACAAGTTGATGAACAATGAACAAGCTTTTGAGAAAACAACATGTGCATATATAGTATCAGTGTTGGTAAGCATAGCAACCTGACGTGAAAGTTCTGGAGTAAAATGGTGATAATCATCCAAAGAAGAAGCTATGTTAGAGGCAGCTGAGTAATAATTCTCCATTCCAGAAATGGCTGATTTGAGAACATGACAAGCATCCCAAAGCCTGGAGCTTTCGTCCATGTATTCATCCAACCATTTGCCTCCAACAGGCAACCGAAGCTTGCGGACCAAAAGGGTTAGCTGGGAATGAAAGGAGTGGAGAGAGGAGATGACCTGTGAAAGGAATTGGATGGACATGAAGGTGGGGGAGATGAAGGATTGGTGGAGTTCATTGAGTCCTTGTGTGAGGAAGTTGTAGAAGCCAGTCACAGAAGAGTTAGTGGCCATCATGCAGAAGGTGAGGGAAAGTTGATGGAGATTGATGGATATATATAATTGGAAGATTGAGGCATTCAGAGAAGTGAAGTGAGGGTAGCTTAGGAGCTCAGGTTTGTATGGTGGAAGGCTCCTGTTGGGTGCAATTATGGTTGTTTCCCAAACAGTGGAGGGGATGATTGGGAATCTGCTTTTGAATTAACCTGACAACTTTTTTTGCCTTGTGTTGTTATACGAAGTAGAGAAATGATACATTGACAACTTGTACTAGTCTATAATCCAGTCTATTTGTCTAAAATTTTAGTTTTTGTATCAAATGACGAAAATACCTTCTTTTCATATTATGGATCACAAATTATATACTGGAACAAGTTGTCAATGTATCATTAGTGTGATCTATGATATGAAAAGAAGATATTTTCGTAATTTCATCTAAAAAAAATTGAAATTTTAAACAAATAGATGGGGTTGTAGACTGGTGTAAGTTGTCGATGTATCAGATGATGTTGAAGGAGTAAGATGGTGTTTGTTAAGAAGAAGTGGTAGAAAGGAATATTAACAATGTGGGAGGTGTTCATATAAGATATGTTGGATTGTGTTTGTGTTGGGTTAAAGTGTTTGTTTGACTACTTTGACTGAGATTCTGCTTCTCATTTTTCCATTTTGATTTGGTTCCTTTTTGGTTTTGTTTTCTTAAAGAAGGTTGTACATAGTTCCATTTTGGTTCTTTTCAAAAGAGAAGTGAAATGATAAGGCTATTTTACACATTACTATGCAGATTCTTCTTTCTCCTTTAGGACCCAACATTCTATATCTCGTTTGCATCAAATATTATATATAATGCCAAACATGTTGCCAACCATATTCTTCTAACTCTTCTTTCTTCTATTCCATGGACCATTCTTTCTGTTACTCACATTATTATTGCAAACAAAATCTGCCAGCTGGAAGCTCATCATCTTCACTTTATCTGGGGCGACCAAATCAACCTCAAATTCTCACCTTCTTATATTCACTCATCAATTTTCCAATGCAAACAAAAATCATCATTTCTCATCTCAAAACCCCTATACCACCCTTCAACAACAAAGATAGATTCAGAGTTAAGTTTAAGTCTGTAGATAAAAAAGTTTTGATAGTGAGTAACAAAGTTGAAGAACAGTCCTGGATCGGTGGGTCTGTACGATCAAGTCGAAGTTCAGTATCCAGTCTTATACCAACTGAGACCATCACACCCAAGCAGAAAAAGAAGACTGGTGAACTAATCAAAAATTAAACATTAAATAGTGCATTCTCAATTACAAATTAAATTCTTAATCAGGTCCAATAATAAAAAACCCTCAATAATTATATAAATAAGCATATATCATGAATCATTTAGTACTAAATACTGAGTGTCGAGTGCCGAAGTTTGACTTGAGTGTCGGAGTGTCTTTTGTAGATACCATCCGAGCTCGGAATTCACGGAAACGAGAAGTGAAAGAGCGAGAGTTGCAGAAGTTTGTTCGAGAGAAAAGAGTGAGGTGCAGGCCAATCGACCGACCGAAAAGTGGTTCAATAGTTCTATTGGTTCCAATCCCGTTTGAGAATTTGACCCGATTTAAGTTGTGGTGCATTTTTCATTTCAACTATACATAAAACTTTTGTAATTTTTTCTTTCATTTATTTCACCAAACCATTGCAGAATTTAAGAAGAAGATAGAGAATGAAAGTATATCTAGAAAGAGGAACACTTTAATCGCTCTTTCCATTTGATTAGCCCGATTTTAAGGGCAAATGCAACCTTTAAAGGATACCATATCACATATTCAAATATTCACCAATATTAGTCTTGTATTATAAAAGTTCCCTACTTCTTAATCATATAGTCTTTGTCAAGGGTATCTAAATTAAATATGTTAAGTCTCCATATCAGCTAGTCATTATCCACAAATTTATGGTTAGTTCTAAGTAATTAATTCATTAGTTCATTCAATTTTTTATTCTAATTTGGATGATATCTCTTGCAACATTCGTATGTAGATTTTTGTTCATGTCTTAGACTCTTAGCAGATTCCAAATCAGATAATAATGATTTGCATGTCTGAGACATTTTTTTTTTGCAATGGTCAAATAAAGCACTTTTAGCCAATAATGTGTGGAATTGAGGTACTTATGTGCTTATAAGACAATGAAGGATTATTCTTTTCTCATATCATAACCACAAAAATGTCTTTCTTTAATTTCTTTCATATAAAAGTTACAACTATGCTTATGTTGTATAACTCTCACTTTTCATTTTTTTTACTGATGGAAAAGAATATAAACTAAATCATCCTAATCTATTCTAACATAGGTAACATAAACACTCACATGAACATTGATCAAAAGATGTTTTTTATGACTGATTCAAAATGATTTGTTTCTTATTTTTATAATCATGATAAAAATTTATACAATAAGTTTGAGCTTTTATAAAATTAATATATTTTTTTTTTAAATTGTGTTAAAACCGTGTTAGAATTGTAAAAAATTTAATAAATATTTTTTTGAATTTGATACTTCACCGATCCGTATCCTACAAATATCGTACGAGTGTCGATGCTACATGAGTCTGATACAGACACACCATTTTCCTAAATAAATTACTCAATTTTCACAACTTATAACAAATATATATCTTCAATGATACACATGTGTAAATTAATTATGATTAATCACCATGACAATTTAATTAGCATATGAAGTCACATTATAATTTCTTCAAATATAATCTTTTTCCTTTCTGTGATTAATATAATATATGAAGTCAGAGATTATAATTTAATGTGATTACAAATGAAATTATAATTCATATTGTAAATAAAGAAAAATTCAGCGAGTAAAAAATAAAGTCAATAGCTAGAAATATAAAATGATAACTCAAATGGAGTCTTAAGCTTAGGTGGATAAAAGAGATAATATATAAGTTTTGGTTCACATGTTTTGTATTTTTTATTTTTTAATAATATTTTTTTATTGGTCACAGATGAAATGTAAAGTTTTATAGTGCTACATAATAAGAATTTTTATAAAAAGAAAAGAATAAAAGGGAATTGTATTAATATGATAAACTTACAATTTAATTCTATTTTATCCTTTAGTTTGAAATTTATGTAATTTCGATTTTTATTTTATTTTAAAGTGTCAAATTAGGGTTTATTATATTTTAGAAAAAGTGACATTTTTTTAAAAATAACAGGACTTTAAATCTCGATATAACATATACATATACGTATATAAAAGATTAAATGGTATATTCAATAATTTTTTATACAATATATCTTTTTATTATTCGATTGTTGAATTGAAAGTGTTGCCTAAAAAAAATATATTAATCTAAAACTATTTTCACCTTGTATTTATATCATTAAAATTGATGTAATATATAATTATTAAAATACATAAAGGTATGAATTTGATTATCATCGTGTTTTTGTTTATTTTTCTTTTGTAAAGTTTGACGCACACAATCAAAATAATATATAATTATAGTTTTTTAGATTATTTTTTGTGCATGAGGATGGTTAATTGATAAATTGTTAATACTAATAAGAAATGATAAAAAGATTTTCTTGATTTATATATGAAAAAGCCTCAACAATCTCAAACTATTCTTAACTAAAATTCACAACACAAAAAAATGTGAATCACATTTTCCTTTTCTTATTAAAAATAAATGAAAAAACTGACTTATAAAACAAAACGAAAAATACATTTATTTATGAGAACAAGAACAATTGATTTCAACAAAAGAAAATCTTATCTTCATCTCTGATAACCTCAAAACAATCTATTTCTGCGCAGCATTCGGTCATCAGAGTTGCATCTTTTGCATCAAAATCAAAACTTTCACCTGTTCAACAACATAACCTCAATAAGATAACATATATACAAAATAAAATTCTACTCACAATATAAGAAAATTATTAAATACTAATCAAAATTAAAAATAAAAAAATAAATAATCACTATATTAACTAAAATAAATACTAATTTAGAGATTAAAAAATTATTTATATCTAAAATAATTTTTGTTATTAATAAAAATTTATAAAATAGTGTCTAAATTGATATTTAAATTAGCTACTTAAATTTTAGCAACTAATATTTTAAATTTTAAATTGGTCTCTAAAAGATTAAAACAAATAATTTAGAATATAAAATAGTAACTAAAGAAAATCATGAAATAAAAACCAATTTTTAGTGCAAAAAATAATTAGTTGTTATAATGACTAAATTATATACCATTTTAGAGACTAAAAATATTTTTGGTTTCTAAATTAGTTTCTAGTTAAATAGTTTCTATAAATTGGTATCTAATTAGTAATCACGATTTCTGCTACCAAATTTAGAATATAAATAATTGATAGTTAAAACCTTGGTAGCTACTTAGATACCAATTTAGAAACTATTTAAAAATAATATAAACTAATCTAGAAACCAATTTTTTTTAGTTTATAAAATGGTCTCTAATTTAGTCACTATAACAACTAATTATTTTTTGTCTCTAAATCTGATTTCTATTTCACGACTTTCTTGTAGGGATAGTTAATGTTCAGATACCAATTTAAAAATCATTTTATAATTTTTTATTAATAATATAAATTACTTTAGATACCAATAGTTTGTTTAGTTTATAAAATGGTATTTAATTTAATCAAATAGTAACTAATTATTTGAGTATTTAAAATTAATTTATATTTAATGTGAGTTATCTTGCTTAAACAATGTTGACAATAACACAACTTATTAACATAGAAATTTGAAAGTTTACCTGCAATAGTAACTTATTAACATAGAAATTTGAAAGTTTACCTGCAATAGTTTTGAGTTGGTCAAATGAATCAGGCAACCTTATGACCTTGCTAGCTTGTGTGACACTTTTTTCTTTCCTTAGTGAAGGGTGACCTCTATAAATTGTTACTCTTGGAGTGATTGGTCTATTGTATCTTCTTCCAATGTGTTTTTCCTCTTGATATCTCCCCTTCAATATGATTTCACCAGGCATGAACTCAATCAGATGCCCAATTTTACGTTTCTGCAGCATCTGGTTTATGATGGATGAACAATCAGACACATCTGCACCATTCATCACAAGAAACCAAACCATTTCTACATGCCCTTCTGTTATGGCTACTTGGATTGCTGTTGCATTACGACCATCTCTTGAGTTCACGTTTAGCCCTTGTTTTATCAGATCTTTCATCACTGTTAGTTCATTTTTTTTTGCTGCTCTACACAGAAGTTCACCTGCCATGTTCTGATTGCGAAGAACAGCATGCTGGAAGATGATCCTGAATATCGTGTAATGTTTTGATGCTATAGCATCCCATAATGCACTGTTAACATTCCTCTCTGGCATTTATGCTAATACGAATCAGGACATCAGAGTGAAAATATCATCAATAAAATAATATGAGACACTTCAGGAGTGTTTCAACCCTTATACAGACATTTTAGAGATGTTCTAAACTTTATACAAAAAAGTGATTAAAACCAATTAGCCAAACACCTGACCTACAAACATATTACAGACTCTACAAACCACCAAACCAATCCTCAAATGAAATGTCTCATCAACAGAAATCATCTTGTGAGGATTCTTATAACCGATTTTTAGTCAAAACAATACACACAAAACATCGTCTAATACAACCAAAAGTCTACGAACACATTTACAAAACAAAATCCCTCACCCACGAACAAGTCATACAAAAATCACTCCAAATTAATGTCGTTTTCTTTAATACCTAAAGAAACTTTATCTGTCTACTAACCTGTTATACAAAAATATATAATCATCTAAGTTAGGGAATACTATATTTTATACCTCTTCCTTGTTCGTTGATCACACAAAAAATCATGGTCCTTGGTCTAAAATGATGAAGCTATCTAATTTTGTTGAGTATAGCTGTATATTTAAATACACAGAAAAGACAATGCTCCCTAATTTTAGTGGTGCAACCAATAATGGAAAAAACAATTTAGAAATTACCTTAAAAGCAGAAGTTGACTAATTCATTAACCACAACTGCAAATTCTTGTACATTTACTCATTGACTTCTTCAATCTAAATCACATCATCTTTACATCAAATTTTACAATTTTAGGAAAGAAAATAACGTAAGTTGAAGGAAAAATTCACTAAAAATCTGACTAAGTTGAACATAAAAAATTAGATAAAAATTAAAAAAAACATAACTTATTCAATATTAGATAGATATACATTTATTTATTTTTTCTCTCGTAGTATTGTAATTATGGGGTGACTTTGCTCCTCCATTGATTGTACAAATTAGGTTCTATCTAGTGATAAAATTTCAACATAAAAATTGAAGAAACCAAAATAAAATTGAAATAAAAATTATATTCATAAATTAATTTTTATTTCTTAGATCCATGTAAGTTTATTAACTTTTTTTCCAGTCTATGTAAAGAATTGAAGATTTTAAAATAACTCATTACACAATAATTTTCTACCAACTTTTTTCTTTCTAAATCATACCAAAATAAATAAAATAAGAGTTAGGAAGAAGTTTTTAAAAAATTGTACCAATTATTTTTATAAAAAAAAGTCACATATATTTACTTAACAACAACAATCTAGAGAGAGAGAAGTACATAAATATATATATATATATATATTTTTAAATGATGATGTTTACACCATATCCTTTTACACAAGAGGTTTATTGTGCTAAAATGAAAAAAAAAGAAAGAAAGATAAAGTTAAAGTGATAAGAATAAAATATTGATCACTAGATTTCACACAAATATTTAGTAATCCAATTTCTTGTTCATTTCTTAGAATGTTTGTTATTATTGATTAAAATTTATGAAAAATCACAAACTTTGGTGGTTCACATTTAATATTTAAAAATAAATTAGGAATAAAAAATAGCCTCAACTAATAAAGATTTCATCTCCATAATTTCGTTCCTACCAAGTCAATGAAATTCCCTTTGATCTTGTTCCTCCACCTCAAACTATCCTTCATTAAAGTTTTAATATTTCCAAAAAAAGAAAAACAACTGAAGTAAACTATTTGAAAGTAAAAAACTATGACTTATAAACGAAATTCCTTCTGAAAAAATTCTCCAAGCAAGCCATCTTTTTATGGCTAGAGGACCAAGACAAAATAAACAAAGAAAAATGTAAACAAGGTGTTGTGCAAGATCATTTATTTACACTTGACATCTTTGCATCTCAGCTTACACTAGAAGAAAATCATTAAATAGAAATCAATATTAGACACTAAAAATAATTAGTCATTATATTTACAAAATTATATATTATTTTAGAAACTAAGAAAATTTTTGGTATTTAAATTAATTTTTATTATTGATAAATAATTTCTAAATCAGTAACTAATTAAATACCAATTTAAAAACTATTTATCAATAATAAAAACTAATTTAAAAATTAATAATTTTTTTAGTTTCTAAAATAGTATCTGATTTAATCAATATAAAAACTAATAATTTTTTATTTTCAAAATTGATTTCTAATTAATGATTTTATAGTATCGTTATTCAATAAAAAAAAGTTTATCATTATCTCTTATCACATCAATGGACTCTATCTCTGCTCCTTCTTCATTTGTCACCATTGCATCTTTTGCATCAAACCCGAATTTCTCACCTGTTGAAGAAGATACAAACACAAATAAAATCCTATTAGTGTAGACTAAGTTCTGACAATTTTCTTCCTCAAACAATGTAGATTTTCTGGTGAGTTTTATAGATGATTATTTAACAACAAATGGGTTTGAATTTTGATTGGTGGAGATTTTCTTAATTTGATGGAAATTTGGAATTTTACCTGCAATGTTTTTGAGCTCATCTAATGAATCAGGCATCTTTATTAGCTTCCCAGATTGCATGGTACCTTCTTCTCTTCTTAGTAAAGGGTGACCTCTATATATGCTTACTCTTGCAATCTTTGATCCATTATATCTTCTTTCTCCACCATGTTCCTCCTCTTGATGTTTCCCCTTTGATGCAACTTCACTTGGCATTAACTCAATCACATTAATTCGATGTCCAATTTCACAATTATGCAGCATTTCACTCAAGGTGGATGAACAAAATTCATGATTATGTACATCAGATACATCTGCACCATTCATGAGAAGCAACTGAACCATTTCCACATGATTTTCTGCCATGGCAATTTGGATTGCTGTTTCATCATGACGATCTTTGGAGTCAACGTTTAATCCTAGTTTCAAAAGATCTTTCATCACTGTTAATTCGTTTCTTTTGGCAGCTGTACATAGGATATCACCTGCTGTGTTCTGGTCAGAGAGAGCAGCAAACTGGAAGAGAAGTCGAAATATGGAGTAATGTTTTGATGCTATAGCCTCCCATAATGCAGTGTTACCATTCATGTCTGCAAATTTAGGCAACATAAATTAGTACCTATGAGACTCGGACAATCTCCTTAAATGGTGTGTCTGTGTCTGACACACGAGTTAGACACTGACACTCATAAAACACATATCGGTGAAGTGTTCCATTCAAAAAATATTTGTTGGATTTCTGACAACTCTAGCAAGGATCTAACACAATTTGAAAAAAAATAAATACATTAATTTTCTAAAAGCTCAAACTTATTGTATAACCTTTTATTATGATTATAAAAACAAGGAACAAATCATTTTGAACCAACTATGAAAAACATCTGCTAACAAAAAATGAAAGATACTTGTGCACATAAATCTTTATTGTTAACTTACATAATTCATAATTATATAATATATAGATATGTATTCCCGTGTCCTACATTTTAGAAATTATACTTATCTCCGTGTCTGTATTTGTATCATATTATTGTCCGTGTGAGTTCTGTACTATAGATAAATTGTACCTCTTATATGGATGTTGCAGGTATGCTTTAGTAAGACTTTAACACACTCTTCATGCCCATTTGATGCTGCTATATGCTGCATAACAATTGTAGGTATTAATTCAGATTAAAAACGTGTTTGTTCAGGAAAAAGGAACATGCTCCTTTTTAGGAATTGCATTCTTATTCTTATAGAATTCTCATGGAGCAGAGATTTTCAAGATCAAGTTTAGAATGTCAGAAGTTTTTATCTGATTTAAAGAAATATATAAAGGAGTGAATAAGAATATGAATATTAGAGAAGAACATACCAATGGAGTTTTCCCTTCGGAGTCTCCAATGTCAGGATCCAAACCTGCTCGCAGCAGCTCCTCAAGAAAAGCAGCATTGCCTGTGTTTGCCACAGTTAACAAGTTCACAGCCATGTTAGGGTCTTCTTCATCCACATTCTCCACCATCAAGTCTTTGATACTCAGATTCTTAATCTGTTTGAAATGCTGCATTTGCAACACATTTATTATTTTTGAAACCAACCATAAGCATTAAGATTTATAACCACAAGCCAAGATAGTAGTACCCCACCTGAAGAAAATTTTTGAGTATTTGCATGTTGTCTTCTCTTTTAATCTGCATTGCTTCTAGGAGGGTGTTGGTTTTCAGTCTCAAAAGCTGTGTGAGAGTCTTGGTTCTGTAGGTATAGCTCTGAGGTCTGCAACAAAGTGCACCAACTTCTCCAAACATGTCCCTGGTATGCAGAGTCCCTAAAGTTTTTTCTTTCTCCATTACAATATCAATGATCTCCACTTCTCCAGACACAATAATGTAAAGATCATCTGGTGCTTCACTTTGCATGATAACATCCTCTCTTGGTGGTATGTACTCTGCCTTCATTTTTGCAACCTGCACATCAACAGTTCATCCCATCAATTTACTTGCACAATGCTTGATTTATGTACATTCAATTGTTTATGTAACACAGACAATGACACGGAGACTGATATGACACAGACATTGTCAAAAATCCAATAAATATTTTTTGAATTGGATGCTTCATCGATACATGTCCTACGAGTATCATACGAGTGTCAGTGTCGATACGTGTGTTCAACACAGACACGTCATTTAAAAGTCATTTAAAAGGAATGTCCGAATCTCATAGGTTAAAATCAAGTTTAGTTCTTTACCAGGGACAAAATAGTTTCTTTTGATACGCCTCTGAAAAGATAGACTTTCTCCACAGTTTCAGAAAACAAATGGTGGCAGATGCTTTTGCAAATAGACTTTGGTAGCTGCTCAATAAGCTGATGCTGATTCAAACTCTCTGCTTTAAATCTCAAACACATGTACGCCAAGATCTGTTCTTTCAACCTCGCAGGCAACCGATTTCGGCACACAAAGTTTGATGCTGCCTCAATGCTATTTCTCTGCACAGATAATGACATGAAGTTACACGAGACATTAGCCACAGTTACATATAGTTCTTGCAGCATTCCAAGGAATCTGAACCGAAGAAAGCATAAAACATGGAGTAGAAAGTAAGAGATCAAGAACTTTGACAGTAAAGACTATTATATGCCATAATAAGCAAGATTCACATAAAGAACTATTAAGAAGTGAACTTTAAACCTAACTCAGACTTATAAAGTGAGTTTACATCCACTTATATAATGTCTTAATCTCTAGTTCACATGAACAACAGTATTTATATATTGAGGGAGTGAAGACAGAAACAACCAACTGAGAAAGCGTGAAACTTTTTAACAGAAGTAGCTATCTGTCAAATCATCATCATTTAACACAGCAGAGTAACAAAATCTCCAACTCCATATAAATTATTTTTTGCAATGCATGTACACGATCTAAATGCTTATTAGAAAAGTGACACAAATGTAAAACAATTCTTACAAATTCCATGGTACGGCGAGTTCCTTCAACAACAAGATTGGTCATGTTACCGATCAAGTAAGAAGTTAGGCCAAGGTTGAAGAGCATGTAGAAAATAATGAAGATCATCTCCATGGTGTTGACAGCATGAAGGTCTCCATAACCTACAGTGGTCATGGTAGTGATGGACCAGTACATGGCAGAAATGTATCTGATCCGAAGGCTTGTCTCTCTGAAGTTTGGGTTCACAGCTCCAATCCATGTCTTCCCTTTGTGGGGGTAACGATCAGCCAGCATGTAATACAGACACCCAGCACAATGAATCGAAAAAAGTGTTACCTGCACCAGTTTTCACACAAATGCTTCAATTTTAAAAAACAATGGTTCATGTTCATCTCATCTAGTCAAAGATATATAGTTAAGTGCATATTTCAAAGAATAGTGTCAACAAACATTCTTGTGACATTTATTTATAAGTTAAAAATTTAGGAGAATGCTACTTTGACAACTGTTTGTATATTGAAAGACACCAATTTACAATTAATCAATGCAATATTTCATTTTAAAAAAAAAAGTTATTTTTCTTTTGTAATATGGTGCAGAGTTGTAACATATCAGCACTCAAAATTGTAAACCACAAGATCAACTAAATTAAGAAAGGAGAAATAAGGTGAAGTAAAATTTATGTTTCCTAATAACATATAATATAAAGTGTGTATAAAAATGTGTATCAGAAAGAGTGTTCATTTTTTGTGTGTTTCTGAAACAGGAGAGAAGAGAAACATGACATACAGAAAGAAGCCTAGCACATCGGACCCAGAAATAGCTGAACCTGATGTCTTTCTCAAGCCTGGCAAATGAATGCAGCAAGATCAATTTTAATAACAGCACAGAACCCAGTTGCAGAGTGGATAATCAGAACAAGAAAAAGGGAAAACCTTGTGAAGAATTGCTTCACACGTCTTAATCTCCAAAATCTAAGCAGGCCCAAGAGGAAGTATGGGAGACCCACTTTGTGTTTGCCAGTGAACAAATACCCAAGTGCCTCATATGGTATGGTTGATGCCAAATCCATCACAAACCATGTAGACAAGTATCTGTCACAACATTTCTAACACTGTCATCATTTTACTTTGCAAAACAATCACACCTTATTGCTGCATAATCCAAATTTATGAAAATAAATGCAAAAATCATTCACCACTTATGATTGCTTTAAATACTGGACCCTATGCTTAAATTGTGTAGGACCATTTTTGACTTTCTGGTATCTTCTCATTTATTTTTCATACTTGGAACCAAGTGCATGTTATCGAATTTCGTTCTACCAAGCAATAATGATGAAGAGTTATCAAGACAAAGACCTTTTTGGGGTTGAATTTGACTATTCAAGCCAACCCCTGAAAAGTTGGTCTTACACAAATCAAAGTTATCAACCTTCGGTGGAAGTTAGGCCTATCCCATAAAAGGAATTGGAATTTGGAAAGAAAATCAGAATCCACCCTTCATGCATGCTTCGGGATAGAGAATATTTACATGTTAAACCGAATCAAGTTCTTTCTGATTTTCTCTTAAGATGATATTATATAGTATATGGTGAATCAACTTTTTTAACTTTTTATTACAATAACTGATACTACTTTTCCTTTAAAATCATTAAACAGTGATGATTTTTTTTAATATTAAGAAGTGAATTTAAGTCTAACTCAATCACATAAAACTGGTTTATAAAGTGAGGTTTGTCACATACCAGTCCGATACGTCTAGTAAACCTACCAAACAATCATTAAAATAAGTTTAAAATGACTCTAATATCATAAAACAGTGATGATTGTTCCGTGTTTTTTTTTTTATATTATTAAGAAGTGAATTTAAGTCTAACTCAACCTCATAAAACTGATTTATAAAGTGAGGTTTGTCACATACCAGTCCGATACGTCTAGTAAACCTAACAAACAATCATTAAAATAAGCTTAAAATGACTCTAATATCATATTAAGAAATAGACTTTTTAAGTCTAACTCAATATCATAAAACCGGAATTTGAAAACATGTTTAATAAATTACTTTTGTTTTGCTTGTCCAGATCTAGGCAGAGGGAACCACAAATTAAATATTATGACCCAAATGAAAAGGGAAATAAAGTAGCAGTTGCCAAGTTTGGTTTCTGCAACAGAATGAGATAAAGGGTAATGATTCACTAACCTCACTACAATCTTCTTCTTGTCTCGAACTAGTAGATGAGTTGTTTGATCAATGTAAGCCAAGAAGAATGTCAAAATAATGTCAATACCGAAGAAGAAATCAACAACAGTGTCCACAACATAGATTTTCATGTTAGAAGATCTGTGCATGAAGGCAACTTCGAAGGGATACACCCATGCAGAATAAGCCACCAGAAGAACCATGAAACTCTCCCAACACCTGCACATGCATCAACCAAAATCAAAAATTTAAACCCCTTGAATTTGTTAACACCAATCATATATAATATCCTCTTCTTGATTCTAATCATAGTCAAAAATCAAACATATATTTGCTCCAAAGGAAGTACTAAAAAATATGAATCAATTTAATGGCTTACTAACTGAAGAACTTGAAAATTAAAAACTTCAACAAGCTGGTATCATATGTAAACTGTCCATAAACATTGATAACCAACCTTGAAAACAGGTTTTTTCCAAATTGTGCTCTTAGTTTTAAGGTCACTACAAGAAATATTGATGTTAGTCTCCCAAAAAACTCACACAAAGACTAAAAGAGACAATAAACTCACTCTAATTATCATTTAGTGTCTCCCTTTTAGTTTTTGTATGAGTTCTTTTGGAAGGTTAACATCAATATTTTTTTTGTAATGAATGATTGTACCTGTATTTGGAATCCATTGGTGATATGATCCATCCTTTTGAGTTAACAGGATTCTGGCTTGAAACACCTAGTGGGGGAAGAATGAGCTTTGAAATATTCCTTAGATTGAAAGATGGAGACATATAATCTTCTTCTTTGAGGTGATGATCCTCCCCTGAATGATCATGTTCCTGCTTACTGTAACTCTCCTTCAATGTAGAGGCTAGTTGAGGATTATAGGAACTGAAGAAGTTCCCCTCCATTCTCAGTTACACAATCAAGAGAAGATATTGGTGGATCTTGAAAAAGAGTATAAGTTTGTATCCCTGAAAGAGGTAGGGATATGGAGAAAGAGGTAAGGAAAGTGTTTGTTAAAGGAGGAAAGAGTGAAAGGGCAAGCTCAACATGAGGAGCAAGAGCATTTATGATGGTGATATTATTGTGGATGTATGTGGGATAGCAGTGCAGCACTAATGAGGAATGCTGACCCAGGAAAATGTGGTCTTCATAGCAAATGCTTCTATTCTAATGCTACAAAACTCAGTCTTGGTTAATTATGTCATGTGTTTGTAAGTTGAAAAGTGGTTGATTTTAATTGCAGTTATTCTTATTCACATTTACTGGAGATTCTGCACCAAATAGATATTAAAACATTTCATACAATATATATAAGTAGATGCAAAACTTATACCAAATAGATATTAAAACATTTCATACAATATATATGTAGATGCAAACCTTATCTCATCAATCAATTTTGATGAAATAAAGTTTGCACTTATATAAAATGTTCTAATCTCTAATCGATGTGAGATTCAAAATTTTTCATCAGAAGTTGGTTATCTGTGTGTGGATGATAATGTGTTTATAATTTATTAACAAGTGTGGTGGCTTCTCCCTTCCTCTCTCATATAATTGTAACATCATTTTCTGATGTGAGATAAGGGTTAGAATAATATTATTGACTCAAAGGAAAAACACGTACAAAGTTTGTGAGTAGCAAGAAATTAGGATGGTGAAAATGGAAAAGAATCATTAGTTTCACGTGCAGTGCAAGAATTTCTGGGGTTTGTTTCTTGGCATGACATGAGTTAAAAATTTATAGTGTGTTATTACATTTAAACTTTTGGAGTAGTGCCCACAAATTGGACTAACTCAACACTTTGAATTCATTGACAATCTTGAATCATAAATAACTTTTTCATATCTTCAAGTTTTTTTTATTGATGATAATTATTACAATAAAAAGTAATTTTTTTTTATTGAAATATAGACTATAATTAATAAAATAGTAATTTTTTACTGGAATATAGATTTGATGTAAAAAAAATGAAGTAATTTTAAATTTGTATTGTATGAATGAGATCATAATTATAAACGGGTGGGTTTCTCCTATCATAAAAATAACATTTTCTAATTTTTTTTATAATGATGTAGTTTTGGAAAAGTAAAATTAAAAGAGCTGGTCTTTTGTTGTAAGAAAAATAGATTATTTTTTACAAAGATGTGACTTACTAAAATAAGCATAAAGTATAAAAATTCTTTTGTCATATTAACATTTAAAGTGTAAATAAAATAATTTCTTTTCTTAATTAGGATAAAAGTTTTATCTTTTTTTAAGATGAAATGAAATATAATAAAACCAGTTATTTAATAACTAAAATTTATATGAAATCTTTATGCCTTTTCTTTATCCTATAATCCGGTTTATTTATAGCTTCTTTATTTACAAATTATATATGTTATTAAATATTTTTATTATAATCTATTTTTATATAATAAATGTTTTGGATTTTGTGCATTAATTAGTGAATGGGTTAATAAGATTAACAAAAATGGTTGAGACATATTTGTCAGAGATAATCACCAAAAAAGAATAATAAAAGAGGTTGGTGTGAGTTTTGTTGAATTTGTGTGCAGCATGTCACACCCATGTTTCATTAGTCATCTCATTTTCAAATTATAAATTAATTAATCCGTGTATCAATAGTGTCAAATATGTGTTACCAATTAATTAACTTCACTCACCTCATTCCAAATAAATAATAACAATAATCTACTATATAACATAGGATAAATCATGTTTAACTTAAAATAAATTAAATGCATTACTACCAAAAAAAATCATTAAATAATAATTAAAATTATATATAAAAAATAATTAGTTACTATATTAATTATATTAAATATTAATTTAAAAATTAAAAAATATTTATATTTAAAGTATTTTCTATTATTAATAAAAATTTATAATATATTTTTTAAATTTATATCTAAATTAACTATCAAAGTTTTAGTTATTAATATTTAAAATTTTAAATTAATCTTTAAAGAGACTAATAAAGACTAATTTAGAATATAAAATAATAAATAACTAAAATCTTGGTAACTAATGATCAAATATTAATTTGATATTAAATTTTTTTATTAATAATATAAACTTCTAATGATTCTTTTAATTTATAAAATGTCTCTGAAATTTAGTTAAATAATAATTAATTATTTTAATCTTAAAATTAGTTTTTATTTAATAATTTTTTTATAATACATAAAATAAATAATTATTTTAAAAAATAAACATGTATGTTACTTGTCAGAAACTATACGAGACAATAGGTTTAAGGCATAATTTTATATATTTTATTTAGATATATAATTAACATTTTTTGTTAAAACTGTTATGTTTTAACTTCTTCATTTAATTATTAAAAAAGACTTAAAAATATGAATAAATTTTACAAGGATCAAAATAATAAAAAAATAATTTTGAATAACATATTTAATATTTTAAGAAATTTATAGAGATGTAAATCGTATTTTACTTATAATAAACTTAATTAATTAAAATGTATTGATAAAGTTATGGAATGGCATATTTTGTTATGTGACAAGATGATTAATTTTTATAATCATTACTTTAAAAGTTATATTTTAAAGTGAAATTTTTTTGAACCAAGAAAAAAAAAAGTACATTGAATTGATGAATCAAATATAACAAGGGCCAACCATAATGTACTCACTATCCCATCACCACAATAATATATATATATATATATATATATATATATATATATATATTTTGTATGTGTGTGTAACATTATTATTCTGATGTGTCCTTGATGTGGTCTCAGCATAATTTCTGAGATAAAAGAAATAATTAAAGTGAAAATGAAATAAAAAAGTTGTGATTAAGTTAGAGAAGAAGGAAGCATGAATGGTTGATAATATTTTGAAAAAGAAATGAATTGCATGAAGAGAAGGTGGGCACGTAAAGTATTATTGATAAGATCACAAACATAATATTCCAATAACAATCACAATTCACAAATTCAAATTCTCCACTTTCTTTGGGACCTTCTTCCAACTTCACAAATCATCCATGCAATACATTTCTTCTAATTAAATTAACAATCAAATAGTTTTTATAATATATCCTTTTTTTATGTTAAGATTCTTTTTAAATCAAATTCAATAAATTTATAAATATTAAAGTCTCACATTGATTAAAAATAAAAAAAAATATATTATGATGTCCACTACATTTTATAAACCACATTTATAAAATTGAGTTAGACTTAAATAATTAAGTTTTAATATGATATTAAAGTCTATCAATAATTTGTTAGTCTGATTAGATAATTGAGTATCAGACAACCACTCATAAATATATAATCTTATAATAATATTTCACGTTTAAACTATTATTTAAGACTGTAAATGATAAAAATGTTGAAATAATTCTTCTTCCTACCATTTTCATTATTAAGATAATAAATTTATTAACTTATAAATTAAGTAATTTTGTTTAAACTATAAATTTAAAAGAAACTTAATATTAATTCTCTAGAATTTGTTGTCTAGGATAGTAGAAATAAAATAAAAAAAATACATCAAATAAAAAAGTTTTGTAGTTTTGTATGATGTTGTGACACACCCACCAATCCAAAGTCGTAAACTAACTCACATAATTTTATTTCACATCATATACTAACTTATTATTTTGACTAAACAAATATATATAATATTTATCTTATCTTTTTACATAACTATATATTGTAATCATGTCACATCAAAATATACCAAGTACGGTTTTTGAAGAATAATAATAAAAAATAATAATAAAAACGACACAAAATTGAGACAAGTAATTTTAATCTCACAAGCTTTTGTTGTGTATTAAGTATTAAATTATGTCAAAAAATAATAATAAAAACGTTCCAATCAGTAAAATCAATTACATCCACTGAATAAAATAATAATACAGATAAAAATAAATAAAATAATCATTTCATATATTAAACAAGATAGTTGTTAAATTATTTTTTTCTATCATTGCGCACTCTTTTATAAAAACTATAAAACAAATAAATTATAATAGAAAATGGATTAACTAAAAGACTATATACAAAATAATTAATTCACTAAACCATATAATTCTAAGTGATTAAACAAGTGTATTAATAAAGTTGATAAAGAAATGTGTTATCTTTATACTGTATATTTTTGTCAAATTAATAATGATTTTATTAATAAAAAGGATAAGGGAATTTGAGTGATCCATTGATTAAAAGACACGTGATGCAGACACTATAATTGGTTTTGCCGACAACATATGTAATAAATTATGTAATAAATTATGTTTTATTTTTCAATGAAAATTAAATTCCTCATTAATGCATCTTGGAACATGTAAAAACATTAAATCAATTTACAGAACTATTATTACTAGTTCTATTATTATACGGTGACTTCTCTTTTTATAAAATACACTATTTCATATAAAAAAATTTAAAATATTAGTAATCTTCTATAAATTATAATTACTTCTATGGATTTTCACATTTTAAAAATATTATATAACCTTTATTTTAAAATTAATTACAAGATGACATCTATTATATAACCTTTTATTAATGCATTTTTTCCTTAAAAAAGTCCTTATTATTAACTCATTTTATTTGATACTGTGAAAACAAATTGATATTTGAATTTTTAACTTTTATGAAATTGACCTAACACCGGTAATTATTATGGTAGTTGGCTCTGTTACGATGTATTTTCTGTTAAGACGAGTGTTACGTGGATACTTCAAAATCGATATAATATTTGTCTTAATTATGATAGAAAATCATGTTTATGATTACTCATATTTTTCGTGAAGAAAATGCATATGCTGATAAACTGACTAATTTATAATTTATTTATAGAAAATCATTTCATTATATAATAGACGTTCATCTAATTTATTTTTAGAATTTTTTATTAATATTTATAGTTTACTTATGTATCGTTTGTTTTTTTTAACGTATAAGTTTTAGTTTAATTTTTTATATTTTTGTAATTTTTTAATAATATTTTTTTTATATGATATTGTTGTTAAGTATAAGTGTAGGTGAATTCTCAAGTTCCATAACTTTTATAAAAGAAATAAAACAATTATGGTAGTTGGCGAAATTATGGTAGCGTTGGGAGTGAGAAATGTTATATTCCATTAAATAAAGGAATACACTTTTTCATAAATGTTCTCACTATCATTTTTTATATTATCTTACTTTATCTTTTGTGAAATAAAAATAACTATTATTTCATATTAATACAACATAAAGTATCTTAATATTATCTAACAATAAACATTATTGATGAATGTAGCTTAAATTGTGTTACATCAACGTATAAATAAGTGAAAAATGTTTTATATAATTTTTTTTATTATATAATAAACTGTATATTAGAAAGTCTAATGTGTTATTGGAGTGCTAAAGTTTGAATTTACTCATGGGGAAATAAATAATTATTTTAGTTAAATAATATTAGAAATGTTCATACATTCATTTATGTCATTAACGTTAAATTAAATTCTAATTATTAATTATAATGAGACAAATTATAATTTTTTTAAAAAAATTATCTAATTAGGGATATTAAGTAATCAATTAAAAACTATATGATTAATCGTGTTTTTAATATATATATAATAATTTTTAAAATACAAACTTTTTAAATAAAATAAAAAGTTGGCAGCTAATGTGCCCTTTAGTATGAGGGGCAAAGATTTATAATTCATTTTACTTTGGCATTACTTTTTATAAGCTTCATGGAAATATCTATTAAAAGCTTTTAAATACGAATATTACTTTTAGTATAAAATTAAAATAAACTCGAAATCAGTAAATGCCAATGAAATATATGCTATAATAGTTAGTATATTATAGAAAAATCATTAAATAAAAATTAAGTTTAGAAATAAAAAATATTTAGTTATTATATTAGTTAAATTAAATATAATTAAAAATTAAAAAAATATTAATATATAATATATTTTTTATTATTAATAAAATATTGTAAAATATTTTTAAATTAATATCTAGTTACGAAATATAGTTACTAATATTTTAGATTTTAAATTAATTTTTAAAATATTAATAGAAACTAATTTAGAACATAACTAATAGCTAGATATTTATTTAATTTTTTTTAACTTTTTATTAATAATAGAAATTATTTTACATACCACTATAAAATAGTTTCTAATTTAATTAATATAGTAATTAATTATTTTGATATCTAAAATAATTTTTTTTATAGTAATACATGCTATAAATGCCCCATTAAAAGAAAGAAGTTTGTAATTCCTACTCCCACAATTTTTAAAATAACTATTTTATTTTTTTCAATGATTTTTTAATTAATGTAATTAGTCTATAAAGTGATTTATGAATTAACATATTTAATTAATTTGATAAAATTATCAAATTTTTATTATAATAAACTATATTAAAAAGTAAACTTTAAATTTAATTTAATTTTATAAATTTAATAAAATAAAATTTGAACTCACTTAACTTTTCTTCAATATTAAAAAATAGTTATGTTTTGAAATAGGTTCTTGAATACAATAAATCTTTTGAAATTCATAAAAAACATTATGCAACATATTTTTTAGAATAAATAAGTTTTTTTTGAATAAAATTTCGAAACTCATGAAATGCATCTCACATAAACTTTTCTGAAAAAACTTTTCAGAACATATATAATATTAAAAAAAATGAGATTTTTAGAACAAAATTTCTGAAACATATTTAGGTTTCGGTTTTCAAAAGAAAAATCTGGAACTAGATTTCTTTTTATTCTTCTTCTCTAATTGCAACGTTCTCTTATTCTTTTCCAGTGGGATGGTGCAGAAGCGGCGACAATAGTGACAGAAGCGGTGATGAGTGCTGTGAGGGAGAAGTTCATACAGGACAATTCGGTCATTTATTGCAGGTTCAAAAATAGGAAGTAATAGCATTAAAAAAACTGTAATGGACAGCAAAATGTCTAATTCAAAAAATATTTATTGAATTTTTAACAATTCTAGTACGGATGAGTCTAACACAATTTTAAAATAAAAAAATACATTAATTTTTTAAAAAATTAAAATTTATTGTATAAATTTATACTGATTATAAAAATAAGGAACAAATCATTTGAATCAATAATAAAAAACAACTTTCTATTAAAAAAAGAATGATTATCTTTTCATTATTTAGTTAAGTTACATGCTGCCACCACTAACAACCTTTCACCAAACAATTATTTTTTCATTTACAGGCCATTTCTTGATTTTGGTTTTAAAAAAAGTACATGTTAATCCTACTTAATTACTAACATCTTCAGTTAACATATACCTTATCACTGAAAAGATGTCAATAAATAATAAAGACTAAAATAAAAATAGAGTTTTATGGTACCAAAATGGCCTAAAACTCATTATTAAAAGGATGCCAATGAATAACAAAAGCTAAAATAAAAAGAAGGCATCAAAATGAGAAAAAATGGTTAAAGATCAAAATCAAATTCTACAAATTTAATAGAAACATGATCAACGAAAAATGCTCATTAATTGTAGTCAGACACTTACACGTCGTTTAAGGAATAATTCGTCACTTAATGAATGATAGTAAATAATGATAATTGAAATTAAAATTAAAATTAAAATTTATCAAATATATAAAAACATCATACTCAAAATTCACAAATTTATAGAGCACATATTTTTTAATAAAAAGTTATCTAGTTCAAACTCTTACTAAAGTAGCAAATTTTAATGCAATTGTTGTCGTAATTTATAACTATTCAGTTAAATTTGAATAATCATATGTTAGTAGATATACTCAGATAAAAAATGCCTCTTAAAAATGTGTTAGATTCCTGCAGATTATGTCAATGGTGCAGCACTTCTCTATAATTATCAATAATTCAATGCAAAGTCACAAACATTTCTTGAGTTGGTTTCATTTTGCTTGGTTGGATCCATGTCACCTGATCTCATTGTTTAGTTGGGTCCATGTCATTTTCCTCTCATTTGATCACTTTCTGTGGAACAAGTTTGCCTTAGGGGTTCCCACAAGGATTTCAACTGTCAGACCCATGCTCACAGATTCAAAAAATCTGAAAATGCTTTATTGATGTTGTCCCCCCTTAAGAACAAACATTCTACAACTTTCAGAAGAATGGAAAATGCAAATCATAATCCTTGGACATGCCCACCTCAAGAACACGTCTAAAGCAACTTTTAATGATATCATGGCTTTGATATCATCTACCCTAATTACACGATTCAGCAACTAACATAGCAATGTCTATCTTTTTGAAATATCTTGAATATAAACGGGAGAAAGTGGCGGAAATGCACTCATTATGCAAGAGATAATTAATAATCAGCAAATGAAGAGAATAATATTATCAATTGCTAAACCCAGGATCCCCTTTGTTGAAAAGATTTATTCTTGAAAAGAACAAAAGAAAAGGGAGAGGGGGTTGGTTAAATGCATTTACGCCAAAATTAAAATTCACTAACATTTCTCGAATCAAAATTTTCTTAATGATCCTAAAACTGGTCAACAGAGAAGGCAAATCTTCATTGCATTCCACTGTTAACTGTGTTTGGTGGAATATAAATATATCAGTTGGGCACGAAAGATATGCTATATGGGAGCCAAATTGCATCGAGGATCACATTCTTTTCTGGAACTTTGACTTTCTCAAAATGTCTGTTTATCATGTTCACAACTCGGCCTTGGATTCCAAGTCCTCCTTCAATGCATCTTCACTAATCAAATCCTTTGATTGATTAGGGGAAGGAAACGGTTCCAGATCGTCACCTAAGATTTGTGCAGTGAATTTACTAGCCTCCAAATCAAGGTCAGGCCACTCGGGTACTATTCGTCTTGCACCCTAAAAATCAAAGTGGAGGTAAGTTAAAAATGTTGGAATCAAGGATTTGTGCAGTGAATTTACAAGAACACTGTTTTCACCTGAAGTTTGGGTTCTTTTGTCATGGGATTGTTGCACAGATCTATTGTTTTTGCCCTTGATTTTGTAGCATTTCCACACCATGACTCGCACCAAAGCCATTCTTGTGGCAGAGAGAAAATGGGCACAACATGCTGAGCATAATTAGGAAGATCCTGAACCAGAAGAGTACAAATTTCAGCAAAGGTCACTCAAAAAATGAAATACACTAAGGGTAATAGGTGCTATATTGGGTATCAATAAAAGAACATAAAACCAAATAAAAGAAAATATAAAATGGAAAAGGCATGAGCATCTAACATTGAAGTTAAATTGCTATTCAAGGACCCTCATTTAACAGCTAAGAATTTTATGTTAGGTTTCTTTTTCACCGTGGTCCTAGAGCTATAGCAACTAATTGGTTTAGGGATTGAACCTTAATGCCGTCATTCTTACAAAGTTTCATTTTAAAGCAGAAGTAATATTTTTTCAATATAGAAAAGCAGTCCTTTACTACGAACAGAGATCTCACATGTTGATGCATGTCACAATTATACAAACCATTCAACCATACTTAATCTTGCAAGTTCAACCAACTTTTTCAAAACCAAATATCGAAAAAGAGCTATTGTACTAACTCAAACCTCTAACCTGATCCAAGTTGGCAAGACTATTTGGATCCTTGCTAAGGGTTTCATAGAAAACTCTAAGATTATCCCCAGCTGCAGTCTCTCGGAACTTCTTCAGATCAACAACATATAAAGCACTGCAAACAAAAATGGAAGCAATAATCAGAAAACTGAAAAAACTCGAACTTTATTTTCAAAATAATCAAGATATAGTCACCAACCTAATATGGTATGGTTTCCCCCGCAAATGATCCTTCCAGAAACCCTATACCACCAGGTCAACATAGAAGTTAGTATCGTATGCTGCATTTAACCCAAGAATTCATGGACAATGACTAGAAATACTAATGATATCAAATTGATTGAAGTTCAACAAAGGCATTTACTTGTCTCCAAAACCGATAGCCATCCATCTCCTTATTGTTATCACAAAATGGAGTATATGCCAGAGGTTTTCCTTTTATATCCATGTCATAAAGTTCTCCCATGTCAGTCCTGACAATCTGATCAGCATCCACAAAAATGACCTGCAAATATTGATAGACCTTAAACACACTTTTACGTAGAAATTTTCTTTTTATTACCAGCATCCTTGTCAATGTCATGTGTGATGCATGTAACACCAGGACATTAAGAGTGCAGAACACAAAACAAAACAAAAGTGAGGGTTTGATGTTGAAGAAAATCATGATACCTTCTCCAAGGAAAGGGGGAAAATGACATCCAAGAATAAAATTTTATATGCCCAAATTATTCGCTGTTTCTCGTTCTGCTTATGCAACCATGTTGGCCATTTGTATGTGATTAGTTCACATTCAAAACCATACTCTTGAGCCATGCGAGGAATCAGATCCTGTTTGTTAAGACAGCAAAGCAAAATAGTTCAAGGAGCAAACTCATTAGTTCCATTTTAAAGTTCCTACACACAAATGAAAATATTGAGGCAAATGATGGGTGAAAGTATAACCTTAAAAGGAGGAGACAGGTAGTTCTTTATGAACCAGAATTTGACTGGACGTTGTGTGTTCTTTAAAACAGTTAGAATCATAATCTTTAGAAAGCGTTCATATCTGGCAAAATACATCAACATAAAAAAGAATGAAGATTGCATTTGTGATGATAGAAACTAAATAACTATATCAGCAACAATAATCTTGTTCCACTAGGTAATAAATACCTCTATCCACGTAGAAAAAAAAGGAGAAAAAGGGTGGTGTAATATTCATGTAGAAGTGTTTTTTTGTTTGCTCCTTTTCAGTCAGGAAAATCATCAATAGTGGTTTGTATTTACATTTCTTAAAAATTATATAGGTCCAAAATCCTTACATTGAAAGGGTCCGAATACAACCATCACCCTAACTCCTTCCCTAACTGCCATATGACTACTCTCTCTGTCAAGTCACCAAACAGCAGTAATTACACTCCCTACAGAGATTCTCTTATGACCATTATTACCTAATATCAACTTAAGGTTCTAATTTCCACAGTCCTGCTCATTCTTCTTGGCAGAGACCTCCTTCGCCTAGCTTCTAAGGGTGCATTAAACATATAAATTAAGAACTTATTTGATAAGCTTTTACCACATGAGGAATTTGAACACGAAACTTATTGGAATAAGATAAAAAAAATTTATGGGAGATATAATTATATTCGCACGATCAAACAAACTTCCCATGAACTCTTCAAAATACCACCTATGTCTGTAAGACAGGGAGATGAGGAAGAAGAAATTTAATGAACGAGCAGAAAACAGGAAATGTTTTATCAAATTAAATTGATGCCATAGTACACTTTGCCATGCCATATACATGTGACAGTTTCATCAATATGCCTAAGATATTTTGGATCAAAGAAAAGATTTCTTAATTTTTAAAATTCAAAGGAAACTGAAAAGGAATAAACAAGTGCCTTTCGGCCATAATTAAAAGCAAATTATAATATCAAGTTAATATAAGAGAACCACTTACAGGTGTCCAGAAGCAATTGAAAAGATGTTAATAGTTTTTCCACTGCGCCCACCCTTTACTTTCTCCTATTATGCAAAAAGATTAGTCAAAGTCTGCGAATAATGGAGTAAGTAGAAGCCAAAAGTGGAAAAAGGAAGGCAATCAGAAGCTTAAAAAATACTTCAAAATTTACCCGTATGTTGATAATACATGCAATTGGTTGCACACATTAGCTAGCAAGGCTAGTAACAGTCAAGGGTGGGGGCATCCAAGAAACATGTAAAGGATGACCCCATAATAAACAAACATTAACGCATCCAATAAAGCATGTAAGGGATGACCCAAAATAAATAAACATTAACATATTTACATAATTATATTAACTAACACATTTTTGTGCTTTGGGTGAGTACTTTTAAACTATGGTAATATTTAAAAATATAAATTATAGTTGCTAAAAAATGATGAAATTTCTTATCTTATAAAGGAGTAAAATATAACAAATGTCCTTGAATTTAGATATTTTTTTCATTCTATAGTAATAAATTAAAGAAATAAGATTTTTGAAATTGAGGAATAAATTATGAAAATAACTTAACTATTAATTTCATATGGTCTATCCAAATTTTAATGTACAAAGTTTAAACTTAAAAATAATTTTTTCGAAATAACATAACAACTAGAAAAGTATTGAAGCATAAATACAACACAAATCAGATCAAACTTTTTATAACACATTACCAGGTTTGTTGTTAGATGTGTTTTTGAGAATTTCAAAATGATATTTTGAAGGAAAAATAATAAAAGTAAACTGTTCAAAAGGGACAGGATGAAGAAACAGGAAAAAAAACTCACGGCATTGGTTTCAGAAATTTTAGGTTGTTCATTACTACTAATGAAACCAGAGGCCCATTTCAATAAATTAGAATTCCAGCCACTTCCCTACAAAAAAAATCAAGGAAATATGTGTGAATTTGTACTTGTTTTTTTATTTAAAGGATAATGTTTTCTTTCTTTTACTACGACACAAAAAACTTTGAAATAACAGATTTTAAATGCAAGAACTCACTTTCTTTGTTTCTTGTGGATCCTCCTCATCATCAGAAACCAGCAATTTCTCATTTTCCCTGCCCTTTTTTTTCACTACATCCATATGAACTACTTTACCCCGTAAATCGCTAATAGTAATGAGTTTCGATAACTGTTTATTCTGAATTCCATCAGCACCTTCCTTTAAAATATAGAGCTCAGAACTTCTACCCGGAGCAAGCTGCAAGAACCAAACCCCAGGAGAGACTTTCATTTGCCAATATCCAAGATTAGCCATCACAATGGTATCAACTAAATGGGGTGTAGTTTTTGTTCCAAGAATTAGCTGAAGACCTCGAGGAGGATCATGATCTTTCTCAGAGCAATGACCTAATATATGAATAATTGAAAATAACAACAATGGATACTTAACAATTAATGCTTTATTATGATGATACAAAAAAAGAATTACCATCCTATGTATTTAAATACACAAAATGTAATTTACCTGTGAGGACAAGAGCTTCAAGCTCAAAAACTGCTTGCAATGTTCTTGTGTCACCAAGGTTCTCAAGCAGAATGTTATCCAGGTCATGACTGCAGCATGGGAAATCATAAAGAAAGTTAAATTTTACAAAAGTGGTGTTACGAGATATGAGTTGACTACATTAAATAGAAAGATATGATATGATTTGGTAGGGAAATATCTTACTAAATATTTCTCATTATTAGATACTAATTTTGTTCATTATTATTCTTATCTCTTTATTATAAATAAGAATACTGGTGTGTATCCAATACATGGAATTCATTATATTCCTTCTCAATTTCTCTCTCCTCAATTTGGTACCAGCAGTACCATCCTCCGTGACCTGTTTTGTGACTTATCCTTTCAACAAACAGCATACCTTATGGACATTGTGAACCAACTCAAATCTAGAATCTTTAGATGCAGAGGCATACATCTATGCTTCTTTGCAGTATACATCATTTTAAGGTACAAGATAAGTGTTTATTCAAATTAATCAAATGCTTCTGTATTATAAAGGATAAGAGTTTTTTCAGGTAAAGTATAACATCAAACATGTCTAGAATAGTTTAACATTGAAGTCATTAAAGCAGAGATTATAGGTGAATTAAAATTTAAAAAAGAGGGAGGTCAATGTGATTTACTCCAAATCTATCCTTTCCTTTTTCTTTCCCTACTGCCACACAGTGAATAATAGAAAAAGTAAATTAGCATAAACTCTTGTACATAAGAAGTAATTCATCAGCCACAACCAACTACCTCAATCTTTTAGGGTAATTCACAGACCCAACCCAACTCTCCTAAAATGTTTAGCTGTTAGATGGAGGCTCCAGAATGATTTAATATCCAATGAATGTTAAAGATAATACATACACAGCAATGACAGGCTCAACAAGCCAAGGTTCTGGAACATCAAGATTCATGGTGAGTGTCTTAGACAGTGGCATGTTAGCAAAAAATGCTTTTGGGCCATTGATTGAAGAGTCAGCAATGCTAAAATCATCCTGCAAATGTAATAAAACCTAAGAAGCCAAACCTCAAATCTAATCTGGAATTATCTACAAACCGTAAGTGCAATATATACCATTGATGGTACTACGTATCTGTAGTAGTTCTTCAGAGGAAGATCAGCAAGGGAACTCTGCAATGAAATGAAAAAAAGGCATTCAAAATCAGTGCATTATGTAGGCTGTAAACTAAATGAAGATATAGCTAACAGTAGAAATGAGACTTTTTTTACTATAAATCTCAGTCAAAGGATCAATATAAGCCATATGTAGAGCAATGAGAGGAGGTTTATGATACTTGTACTTTTAAAAGGAATACAATTGTTCCGTGACACAAATAAGTTTCAACTACACTGGAAAAAACTCCAGTCTCATATCCACTAGAGATAGTGTCAAGATACAATATATATATATATATATGTGTGTGTGTGTGTGTGTGTGTGTGTATGTATATATATGTTAGGAACCAAGAATTATAAAGAAAATAAAAGAAAGGTTTTTATTGAATAGAATGAAAAGAACAAGAAATAGAAGAGCAATCTCTCCTTCAAGGGCTTCCCCTTCACAAAGAGCTAATGCTCAATCTACAAAAATAACACTTTCTCCCTACCCTCTCTCCTTTGCTATTTATATCTAACTAACACCTCAAGTAACTATTCTAACTAATTCTAACTAATTTATCTTCTGTGTATCCTAACAATACACTCCTCCAAAAATCACCTCGTCCTCAAGGTTGGAACAGTGGAAGGTTGATCCCGTGGCTCATCTTCATCACCATGATCTTTATCTACCCTTCCTGAAAGCATTGTCATACTGTCTATCATAGGGAACCCATTGGCTAGTGCATGCAAATTCAGTTCTGGAGGCTTAGGTGGTGGTGGGGGGATGAGATATGTTTTTGTATAAGCTTGAGTTAGACCTAAATCACATTTTAAGATAGTATATAGCCTATCATAGATCCATTAAAAGGGTTACTCACCAAAATAGGCTGTTACATTTACAAGCTAGCAAATTTCCAATGTAGAATAAATTAACTATTTCTGCAAGCTTATAAGGACAGATGCAAAAAGGAGCAAGCAAAATCATATACCAGTTCAGATAGAAGTAGCAATGCAAAAGACCAACTGAAAAGGTCACAAACATAAAACATAATAATAGATGGCCTTTAGTAAAACCAGATTTAAGGGGATTTCACAGCTTCCTAACCAGACCAACAACACTTTGGCTTTTGTATTCTCGAATTCCAGATGAAAGAAAGAGACAACAATTACAATTCTTTTTTTTCTATATTATTTTTATTCAAAAGGCCTAAGAAGACAATTAAAGAAGGAATAAGCTGCATAACAGAAAACCAAAATGTTTCAAAACTATAAGTGGATATAGAACTAGAGATATCAACAAACCAATGGATTTAGAACAATCCTCATGCTGGGTTGAATGTATTTCCACAAAACTCTTAGAATTCCAGACAACTTCTGACTGGTTGCACTTAAAGGATCGAGACAAGCATCAATGTGAATGCTAGAATTTTCATTATGTAGAATAATAGCACTGCACAAAACAATGGTATTAAACTATTAAATTTGTATAATTATACATTTTAAACTTAAGTCAGTACTCTAGACATGAATCAGCCTTCAAAGAATTATAAATTCAAGCAGAACTATATGCCTTTTAATATTCTACTCATAATTCCATCTAAATTGAGTATACAGCAAACAAAATTACCTATGTTGGTCATTCAAAATCTCAAAACGGGCACTTTCAGAACTTCGCTCCCTCACAGCCATTGAGGAGGATACAGCCATGACAATATCACTAATGAATTTGCTACAAAAATACACAAGGAAAGATTAAAGAATTGTCATATTTTCTGAAAACAGATAAAGATTGGATAAATAATATTTGCAAATATAATCAATAAGGATATCACAAAACAATTGACAAAATCTTAGCATATGAACAAACTTTAGTATCAGGAATAACATCTGACTTAGGACTGCAAAGAACACAGACTAATAATGGGTAACAGCCAATTGAAGAGTTCTTAGACTTGCACTCGTTCTAAACTACAATTTCCCTCCTAATGCTGGAACCACATTATGTTTGTCTCTAACTCATGCATATGAACAAACTTTAGTTTCAAGTATAACATCTGACTTAGGACTGCAAAGAACACAGACTAATAATGGATAACAGCCAATCAAAGTGTTCTTAAACTTGCACTCATTCTAAACTACAATTTTCCTCCTAATGTTGGAACCACATTATGTTTGCCTCTAACTCATGCATATAGGCTCAGAAGACCACATAAGTGAAATGTATATATGGCCCCCAGATTTACTTATCAATGAATGTAGGTGGTAGAGATGTTTTATGTGGGAATTACCATCATTATTATTATTATTATTGTTATTATTATTATTATTATATAATATCCTTCTTTGCTGAAGAAAAAAAAAACATATGGCCCCCAGAATGCTGATCTGGATAACCTTTATGTGATTAGAACTGGGGTATGAAATGATTATTTGCATATAGAAAATAACTGGTGTAATGTAATCCATCCACATAGTCATATACTAAGAAATACTCACTTTCTTTCATACCAGACAAAATGTAAAATGAAAGTTAGTGATGACATGTGTAACACCAAGCAATAACCATAGAAAACAGATCCAAAATAGATAGTGAGAAGATCAAGAAACCTTGTCAGCATGTCAGGGTCAACATGCTGCCATTTTACTTCTTCAATGATTTCCAGAATGTGCTTTGTCCTCTGCTTAAACTCTATTGATTCAAGAAGAAGCAGATCA
>Ga0123342_1001206_pt1 | contig 43269 bp, 35 predicted proteins | sample Turbeawhitnodule_FD_89960 | JGI IMG/M metagenome (GOLD analysis project Ga0123342, IMG submission 89960) | Root nodule microbial communities of legume samples collected from Mexico - Turtle bean Mexico white nodule | ecosystem: Host-associated > Plants > Roots > Nodule | place: Mexico: Nepantla...
AATTTATATATATATAAAACATAAAAATTTATATATATATATATATATATATATATATATATATATATATATATATACTAATTATAGGTGGCGTGATTGATTAACTATCATTTTTTTATTTCTTTTATCATATTTTTCCCACACGTTCAAGATTTTTGGTAAATTTAATAGATTCAATATCATTTTTCTTCATATGAACTTCAACCTTTTATCATTAAAAATGCTTTTGAATCATTGTCTTGATAGTCAAAATCTTTTCTAATTATATTATTTAGAAATCCTTTTGAGTTTGTATTTTGAAAATCATTTCAAGTTTTTCAAAAAAGTATTTTTAAGAGAATACTAATCACATCAAACAATAAAAATAATTAGTTATTATTTGATTAAATTAGAGATCACTTTATAAACTAAAACAACTATGGGTATCTAAGGTAGTTTCTATTATTAATAAAAAATTATAAAATGGTTTCAAAATTGGTATCTAACCATTAACTACCAAAGTTTTAACTATTTACTATTTTATATTCTAAATTAGTCTATATTAGTCTTTTAGAGAATAATTTAGAATCTAAAATATTAGTCGCTAAAACTTAAGTAACAAATTTACATACAAATTTAGAAATCATTTTATAAATTTTTATAACCACTTTAGATATGAATACTTTTTTAGTCTCTAAATTAGTATCTAATTTAGATAATATAGTAACTAATTATTTTTGTTTCTAAATTTGATTACTATATTTTCTTGTAGTGTTCCTTTAATTTGAAAATACACCACTTTTGATTTCAAATGTATTTTTAGCAAAAATGTTAGGTATAATAATTTTTAAAAACAAATTTAAAGTTTGAGAAAAAATAATGATTTTTTTAAAAAGAGTAAAACCATATTTTAATTTTTTTAATGAGACAAAAACATGCTTTGCCCACAAAACAAAATCTTACTTGTGAAGAATGGAATCCACCTCCTTGATGTGAATTTGGTTGAACCCTAATATGCCATCACCTTTTTCTTGCTTAGTCAAAAAGTTGGATTAACTTTACTTTGATGCTTTTCCCGAATCACGATTGTGTAATGAGAGAAAAAACGTGGTTGACATTGAGTTTTGTGGAAAAGAAGTCAAAAAGTGAGCAGTAAAAATGAAGGAAAATGGTTAGAAGCATTAATGGTGGCTGTCCAAACACAACGAACAACGACAAACAAACACTCACAATCAAAAGTTCCATATTCGTGTGCCATCATCTTACACAAATTCTATCTTCCTCTTCATTTCTTTCCATCTCCAACAAAACTTCACAATAATTATCAATAAATACAATTTATATGTATATTATGAATGAGTATATTCAGAGTTTAAATAAAAATAAATAAATAAAGATAAGAAGACAAACAAAAGAATATTATTTAAAAGGAATGAATGATTAAATGTCAAATATAAAATCATATTGATCTATTTGCATATAATGTCCATAATAAAACTTGGTGATAATTACACACCAATACTTTTTCTTAAGTTGACCTATTTTGGATGTTTTTATTGACTTTTACTTCAGTTTTAGGAAGATGTCTCAATTTCTTACATGTTTGTATTTATTACTCGTTTTTTTTCATGTGATGACATATGATTGTTGTTACCTGAGGTGTCAGCTTAGCTGAAATGTCAAGTTGCATAGTAATGTTTAACATAACAACTTTTTATAAAAAAAAAAATATATCCTAAAGTGGATCGGATATGTATATGTATTGGACATAAAGTATCGTCACATTAAAGAATGTGTTTTTATAATCATATTACTAAATAAATTTTTAATATAGAGTGATGATTATTGTATAGGAGTTAATGAAGTAAAACCCGTGAAAGATAAGATATATTCTTTCTTTAATGTAAGAGAGTTAGAATATGACTAAATCTATCATAACTTTTTAATATAATGATAAATACTAATCTAATAATTGATGTCATAATAAAGATTATGAATTCAATTTTTAAAAAATATTATAATTTTTTATGTGATGATAAATATTCAATTTAACAATTCATATCATAATAAAATTATGAATTTAACTTTTAAAAGAAAATGTTATAATTTTGATGTAATCATAATCAATATTATTATTACTAAAAAAAGTTGTCAATGTATATTTTTTCTAAAATAGGTGAAGTAAAGCAAAGTATGTTCTTTATTGGTAGTCACAAGAAAATATTTAGAATAAAAAAACTTGTTTTAGTTCAATTGGAAGTAAAACTTAAGTTGTAAAAATTGTGTATCTTGCTCAAGCACGCGTTGCTCAAACAAGGAGTTCAAAAGCTCAAGTTATGAATGAAAGTTTGAGTAAGAGAGATATCATATTTTTATATTTGAGTGTCAATATTTGAATACTTTAATCACTCTCTTAAAAAAATACACTCAAGTTAGAACAACTCATGTTGATGAAACATTATTTTCTTCTTAATAATGAATGTGTTATTATAAGTTGTGGTTTCCATTATGTTTGATATAAAGTGTGGTGTTTATGAAAAATAAAAATAAGATAGGATAAATAATAGTGTAGATATAGGTGATTTAATATGAATCGGTTATTATCAAAAAGGGTAAAATTATGTTTGTAAATATCATATAAATACTAAATTACATGCAGAATTACACAATTTTACAATTACTAATAATCCTAATCATAATTATAAATATAGTACTGTTACATTTGTAAATATTTATGTAAATACCAAGTTACTTATTACATAATTATAAAGTTCCATATTTTCACTAATAACCTTAATGAAACATTCAAATTACCAACATTAAAAAGATAATTCAAGCATCTCTCATACCTTAAAGATGATGAAAAACAATAAACATACATTTAATGCTACAGGAAAAGTTTCTCTCTCTTGATGGAATTTAAAGAAAAATAAGTAAAGAATAGCCCAAATCTCCATCATGCTACATAGTAGTTTTTTTGGGACAACCTATATGTATAGTCTCTCATGTCTTTTATCTAATCAAGTCATAAAAGTGTATCCTTTAGGTTTGGAATACTTTGATTATTGTTTGATAAAGTCAATAAAAGGGACATATGAAATAATACTTCTATCACTTTGTATTAGATCAAGATTTAATAGTTATCAAGAACTAGACAAATTTCAATGTGCTGAGAGATATAAATATAAAAATGATTGTACCTTTATTCTATTATTGTTTTTAAAAAGTATATAGAAAAATATAACTTATGAGTCAAAGTTAAGACTAATTTAAATAATTTTTTTCCTTAATTTCACTAAGTCATCTATTTATTGTTATTATGGTATTAATGGTCAGTTTACAGGGTTGTTAGTATTCTTATTTTATAACTTTTAGTAATTGTAATTTTATTATTTATATTATTGAAGTAAATCAAGATGACAGTTTAACAGTTTTGTAATTTCTTGCAATTATATTCAATCAGTTTCTATAATCTTTGTCTTATGTTATTTCCTTCAATTAGTTTCAACAACTGATACGTCTATTACAGACAAAACTGTGACGGACTCAAAAATTTCAAAACAGACAATATTTCGAATGCAGTGATTGATTTTAACGATACTATTAGAATGAACTTGAGATCAGAATCATAACATATATAAGTGAATATACATTTTATCTTATAATTTTATAAAAATGACTTAAACTTCAACTTAGCTTGTGTTAGGAATTCATTAAAATTGAAATTATTGTGTTTTCAAAGTACAAGATAATGAGTTAGAAAATGTTAAAATTGGAAGGTGACATGACCCTTTGAGGAATAAAAATTGGGCTACACTTTGAAGGAGTGGACAGGAACAGAAAGATTCATGGAAAGTGTTGGACATGTATAGTTTTTGGATGATAGAAGATTGGAAGAACAAATGCTTTTGCATGGACACTGTTTGTTGTAATGACAATTTTCGACTTTCACGTGAGACGTTGAGTTTGCAGTGTTAATAGTAGCACACACATTGAGGAATAGCAGAGAGAGACCTTGCATTTCATTTGTCAGAGAACAAAAACAGAATATATAAGTGAACTGTCACTTAAAACCCAATAATTTTATTATTATTCTCATAAAGAATCAAAGAAAAAGTTTGCTTTTAGGAGATATAATGATTTCTGATAACTATAGTAAGTTTTGCATATACTATAAGGATATTTTAAAAAAAATTTAGAGTCAATTATATATTTTATCATTTAATTATTATTATTATTAGTTTATCATCTAAGTTAATTTTCACGTATTTTATTATTATTTTTTAAAAATTGACTAGTAAAAGGCATAAAAATTGAATACTTAAAATGTATTAAACAAACTAGAATGGTAAAATTAATAAAATAATGGGAGTTAAATAATAAGATGTATAATTAATTTTAAAATATATAACATGTAAAAGAACTTTTTTTTACTATGTAATGATGAAACTATGTATCTCAAAAAGAGAAATAAGAGTAATGGCATGTCTTTATGATTAGTAAATAATATATTTTATTAGAAACAAACAAACTAAAATAGATAATAATTTTAAAATTAAGGATTTTTTTAAAATAAATTATTTAATGTAAAGAACATTTTTATATTTATTAACATGATTTTTCAAATTTTAAAATTAAATTATAAAATAAGTTTTCAATTCAAAATGTAATACCCAAAAAATATCCTCTACACTATACTATAAACCCATATATTATTAAAAGAAATGTTTTTTTATAAAAGATATGCACAAAACTTATAATAATTTAAAATACAAGGTATTACACAATTTATTGAAAAAATATCCAATTTGATATATAAAAGATTGAGACATTGACTTATAAGTCAATGAATAATATTTTCGTCATGTATTTAAGCTCTTTTTTTAGTAAACTTTTAACAAACGTTCATATATTATACACTTAAATAGACATAAATGTCAATGTATCAATGACTCTCACTCTTATCTTGTTGTCCCGTGAAACACAATAAAAATAAGCTTAAATATATGTAAATAGGATTTTTAAATAATTTATTATTTTGTATTTAAGTTATTCTAATTTATAAAATGTTGTTCACTATTTCATTTCATACAAACCCTTCCCTCTTCCCTGTTAGCAAAAATTAAGGAAGAAACAATAAAAAAACTCAAAGAAACATAAATGAACCACACCAATAATAATTTAATACATTTAATGTCAGGGGAAGTCAAGCAAGAGTGATATGCTTTCTCCCCTTCTTTTATATTTTGAGTCCCAATTGAACCATCAATTTTTTGACTTTTTTTTTTTTAATTATTAAAAAAAAACTGTCAACAAACTTTATTATTTTTTTTTTCTATTTAGTGAATCTTTTACTTGATTATTCAACTGTTCTTTGTGGGTTTAATATCTATTTTTAAGGAAAAATTATTATTTCTGACAACACAGTGAGTGCACTTGTCGTAAAGTAGTCATCAACATCCATGATCAGACCAAAGATGGACAGTCGAAATGTCAGGAATATATGTAATTTGAATATTAATAATAGACTATTGCATTACACTTTTGTGCGCATCTTGAGTCTCCGAGCCAACAATTTTTCTCAAGTATTGGATGAAGACATTTTTATATTGAGACATGAAAAATAATATATTGATTAATTGACCTCATTGCATCATGGAAAATGATGAAATGTTGAGACAATAACATACCTCTTTCTAACGACATTTTCATTACACAAATCATGGCTCAGTACGACGTGGACTTATCCATCGATGCAATTGTGAAACTAGGGTGATCACATTATTTCTGAACAAAAACCTTGAACAAGTATAATACCTTTCAAGTGAACAGTGTCTGGCAACATGATAGAGATCACCATGACGATGAACAAGACCCACCAATACTCGATGACCATGTTGAAGATATAGCATCTCAACCCCAAATTTCTCATGATACTCAAATATATTCACAAATTTGGGGTGATATTCAGGACTTGCAGCCAGGATTAAATAATTTGACCATCAATACGAATAGAGGTTTTGATAGGTTCATAAAAGAATTAACCAATTGCAACAAAGATTTAATGACTTTCAGAACTCTTTCAAGGATAGTTGTGATCATATAATTATTGTTTTTTTAATTCTTATTATTATAATTCTACTATTTTTTTCCATTATATTGCATTTTACATTGATATATTCAATTATTAATAATAATTAGGCGTTGAATGTTGATAACAATTTTAATATATTTTATTAAATTTAACTACACTCATAATTTTTTATTAAATCTATTTCAATTATTAATATTTAAATATTATTTAATTTTATCAAAATCCATTTTCAACAATAATTGTATCTATCCACAATGGCAATATTTTTTTCAATTGAATTCTTCAACCGTAATGAAAATGACGTTTTAACCTCAATAACTTCCATACTGTGGGATATCGTGTGTGGAAACGTGATAATTTCAATCAAAGATGATGAGAAATTAAAGTAACAAGAAAAATAAGAATGATACCATAATTTTTTTAGGTAAAAAACCCCTTTAAATAGAGGCAAAAAAATCACCGGTGAGAGAGTCAAACACTTACAAATGGTACTGGGAGTACAATGAATCCCTCTTAGACTAATAGATAAATAGTCTCAAAACAAATTCTCTCTATACGGGTTAAACATTTACACCCAAGAAAAAGAAAAGAAATAAAGAATAATTGAAAGGAGAGATAAACAAATGTATGTTGTTATTTGTTGTGTGTTACATTGCTTAAAGGAAACCACTGATTCTAGGAAGCCACAATAATAATTAAAAAACAATTAAAGAAAAATGATAAGTAACCTCTCTTTGATAACAATTAATTGTGAACCGTAAATATTTTTCTTTGATAACAATTAATTATAAATGGTAAGTAAATTTTCTTTAATTTCTTTGAATATGCTCCTTTCAAGAAATCGGCAAAAAAGTGAGTTATATCCCCACATACATAAATAGTTAATCATATTTTATTTTCAATTAATTTTAATAACTATATCAAAATTCTAATCTTCCTTTTTATCAATTAATTTTTTTTATAGATCACGACACTTATTTCGTACTTATTCCATGACAGACAAATTTTCATTAATTTTTCCTTCAAAATTTTCCTTAACTTTTAACTATCTTCCTCTAATTTCAAACCATTTATTTCTCTAAAAAATTCATTATTTTAGTTTCCATGTTGAAATGGAAAACATGAGTAGTATGAAGATGGTGGAAAAACATGGTGGCAACGTATGAACATGACTAGTAGTCAGTAGTTACCATCCCCAGACAGTGTCTGTACAATTTGTTTCGTACTTTTGACCATTTTTTGATTTCAGTTTTACCAGAGAAAAAGTGAATTTATAACCTCTAAGATTCCTTTACCATGGCATCACACACAAATTAAGAGAGAGAAAGCGGCACTGTCTGAGCACAGAAACAGCATTTTCATCACATTCCTTCCTAACCTTTTCCTAATTTCCCTCTGTTTGACGCATGCTTTCTGTGGCCACCTCCTATATTCTTCTTTCTCCCCATCTCTCTCCACTTCCCATTTTGCTTCTTTTCTCTCCCTTTCAATTTTTCTTCACTTTTGATGCAAACTTCTCCCAACCTTCAAATCCTTTGACATTGAGCTATTGGTCCACGTGAAATCATGCTGCAAGTTTCGATTTTTGAATTATGGGTTACTTCCCATGGTTTAAGGGTTGATTCTGGCATCTTTGCTGGTTTTGGGTATGTAGCTGTTGTTGGATCCATGTGACTTGGGTTTGCTTTTGGGGTTTGTTGTTCCTTTTTTTGGTGTTTCTAGGTGGTTAAAGTTAGTGTTTTTGGAGGAAGGGTTTAAAGTCGTTGTGGTTATGCTGTAATTTCTGCAATTGGGTGTTGTGTTCTGGTGGACTTGGAATCTGGGTGTTTGGGATTTTGTTGATTTTTTTTCCTGGGGTGTTTGGATTCATGGAGGCTCAATTAGAGGGTAAAAATCAGTATTTGTATGGACCTGTGGTGCCAGAGATGAAGAGTGTTGGGAAGAGAAGTTTGGAGTGGGATTTGAATGATTGGAAGTGGGATGGGGATCTTTTCACTGCTACGCAACTGAATTCAGTGCCATCAGATTGTAGGAGTCGCCAGCCGTTTCCTGCTGATCCTGAAATTCTTGCAATTGGTGGTGCTTCTAACAATTTGTCTTCTGCTCATGATGATGTTAACCTTGCGGAAGGAAGGAGAGAATTGGAGAAGAGGAGGAGAGGTGTTGCTGATGAAGGAGGGGTGGAGATGAATGATGGAGCTGGTTCTCTTAATTTGAACCTTGGGGTCCAAGTATACCCTATCATAGAAGGGGAGGAAAAAAGTGGAAAGAAGACAAAGATAACTGGGAGTACTTTGAACCGGGCTGTTTGTCAGGTGGAAGATTGTAGGGCTGATCTTAGTAGTGCGAAGGATTATCACCGCCGCCACAAAGTTTGTGATATGCATTCTAAGGCAAGCAAGGCACTAGTTGGAAATGTTATGCAGAGATTCTGTCAACAGTGTAGCAGGTCAGTTAGGTTATGAAATGATAGTTTATGGGGGAGCTCCTTTCATATTATCGTTTGTTCATCACACTAACTTTTTGGAACATATTCTAAAGAGAAAGATAATTATTTGGGGTTTGTGTGGGGTAATGTTTTTAACTCTATTAGCCCTCCTATCACTTGCGGTTGATTATTTGAAACCTGCTCTATTTGCATTTTGTAGTTTCCTGAACCTTTTCTTTAGCACCCCAGTTAGTACAATTTGTTAAAACTATGGCAGGTTTCATGTTCTTCAAGAATTTGATGAAGGGAAGAGAAGTTGTCGAAGGCGTCTTGCAGGCCACAATAAGAGAAGGAGAAAAACGCATCCTGATGCTAGTGTAGTTAATGACGGCTCTGTAAATGAAGAAAAGGGCAGTAGCTATCTGTTAATGAGTCTGCTAAGGATACTGTCCAATATGCATTGTGAGTTTGTGTATGTTTAGAAATTTATCTACTTGGCATTCTTCTCGACCACAATTTATGTATTTTGGCTGCTTATTGTATTGTTTGGTCTGTGTATCCTCTGCATGGGACAAAGTGTGATCATCATAATTTTTCTAAAAAAGGTGGAAGCTTCTGCAGATGATACCTTGCTGGCAGGCATTAATTGATATCTTTGAACTTGTGATTTATGCTTTAATGCCGAAAATATTGTACCATAAATAAATTTTTTGAAGAGGTAAAATGAAATAACTAATTATTATCTTCAAGAAATGGCACCTTTGTATATAGCTTACAATTTTGAACTTCCAAGTTTGATGGGAATTGAAAGTCAAAACAACTAACCTTCTTGCGCTTTTGGGTGGATAATTCTCTTGAAATATTGCAAGGTGTCCTATCCTATCCTATGTGATTTTAAGAGGCTTATGATCACAACTGAAATTTTAATGTCCTTTGGCACCACAGAAGTTCACACTTAATTCCTATCCTAGGATTATTTTTCAAGATATATATGTGGAAACTTCTCCTTTGCATTTGTTTGGGTGATATTTTCTCTGAGATGAAGAGTAGAATGACTTGTTCTTAACAATAGAAGTTAAAGGGCATTCCTTTGCTTGGGTAGAGATAATCTCATGTGCACCATTTTATGTACCTAATGGCAACTTTGGTTAGTCCATGTAATCGTCATAAAAGGCAAAGTCCACCCTATTGACATAATTTTTTATGTTTATTTAAATCTCATTGCAAATCAATGGTAAATGCCTTAGGATTCATTTGAACAATAAAATTACTTTTGATGTTTGGAATTATAATTTTTATTGAACAATGAATTGAGTACGTTAGGCACTATTTGGGGTTTGGGAGAGGTCAAATGTATGCGGCCTTACTCTCATCAGTGGCAAGGTCATTTTGGTTACTGGAAGCCATGCCCACCAAGTGACTTGGTAGTAACCTTGCTATTGTGCCAAAGCACAATAAATTATAGTCTGAGCTCAGCTCTAGTTTTCTTGTTTGATATATGAATTACATAGTAAACTCAATTTTTAATTAATTAATAATATGGTGAAGCAGATTGGATAGCAGCTGTGCAGGTATCCAAGTAGTGGTGGCAATAAATGGTGGCTGTTCAGGTGATGGTTGTTGAAGTATTGAAGTTAGGTGGCTGGAGGTGTTATACGACATATGTGTGATGTAGATTGCATTTTTTTTATTCTTTTTTCTTGGAAATAAAGTTGCTGTTTAGGTTAAGAGTTGATTTTTATTCCCTAGAAATCATCATTCAGAATTAGGTCTAATTCTGAAACTGAAATGCATAACAAAAATGAAATTTAGAACTGGCCCTGCTTTAATTTTAAGCACCAATGGGGTCCTTTAGATCGGTTGTCTCATTGATTGTTTTTCTAATTTTGCTAACTAGAATATAAAAGTAGTATATGTACAAAAAATCAGAAAAATTTAACATAATTCTTGGTATTTATAAAGTTCCTTCTATTGTTTGATATGATTTGATTATTTTTTTCCAGCATTGGCTTTCTGAGCTTGAATCTCTGTATTTAGTAATAATTAGGTTATCAATAGCAGATGACGGCCTATGGTTGCAATATATATGTTGAAAGGATTAGTGACAAAATAGGTCATGCAGGATATACCGCTTCGGTACCATGTTGAGAAGAAACCAGCTCCATGTGTTGTATACATGAGTATTCTTATTTATGATGAAGAGATACAAACTACAGTACTAAGGAACACAAACAATATCTAATAATCGGAAATATTTAAGAGCATATTTCCCTATCAAATCATATCTCTAACACAATCAAATAATATCTTTAAAAATATTAATATCTGATTATATATATATATGTATATATAAATTAAAAGAAATTCAGAAGAACATAGAACTTGATTTTGGGTGCCTGACATTGTCTAAAAGTGAAAAGAATTGGGAACAACATTTTTGTTTTAATACAAAAATAGCATAGAACATAACATGATTATGAAATTTTAAAAACAACTAAAAATTCTCTAATTCTATAAGACAACTAAATTTTAAATTTTGAAAAAATAGAGCCCAGAAATATTCAACTGATGAAGAACAAGAACAAAGAGAGAAAACAAAGAAAAGGGAAAAAGAGATGAAGAATATCTGAAAAATGAAAAAGAAGAGAAAGAAGAAAAAGAAATGGTAGGAAGAACAAAAAAACAAAAACAAAGAGAAAAACCTGTTATGGTTTGCCGGATTTGTTCACAGGAAAAGCTTGCCAGAGCTCGGGTGGTGGCTACAGTTATGGTTGGCCGTGGCTTAGAAGGTTCACAAGAGTGGACAAGTGAAATCCTAGGTTTTACACTTTCATGAGATTGATGAGAGAGAAATACACATTGAAATTGGTGTTTGTCTGTGGGGGGGTTAACCCTTAAAACTTTTGGTAGTAGTAATACCTTAAAAGTGTTGTTTAAAATCGAAAATAAAAGGAAATAGGGGGAAGTTCTGTCATGGATGCTGCTGCATGCTGGGTGCCATGGTTGACAATAACGCCATACAACAGAAAATAATGGATAGCAAATGGCAAAGTGATTCAAAAGGGCCATGTTATAGTGTTATGGTGGCACCATAACTGTTAATTAACAACGTAGTAGTAATCGAGCATTACTGTAACTAGTGAGTTTAGACTCCTAACATTCATGAATTGAAGGTGTAATAGTAAAGTCTTGAGGGCAATTTAGTGCTGAATTGACAATGATAATGGGGATGATTTGGGATGTGTTATCTTGTGTTATGAATATAATATAATGTGTGACCTGATTGTAGTGACAATTTAATGATGCTAACATGGGTTATTTAAATGAAGAACTTGCTTAGTTGCCATGATGATTTCAAGAGTTCTTTTTTTCTAATGATGCTGTAGGTTTTCTTCACCCAAAAAACTCTACCTGAAATATAGGTGGTTTTCTTGAACAATTTAGCTTGACTCCTTTTCTCTGTTATAGATTTTTCATTGCCAAAAGGATGGGAAAATAATTTGGGAATGAAAGTTACTCTGCCTGGATTGATCATTAGAATAATGATTCAGTGTGCTGTCATTATCATTTCATTTTTGTTATGGTTTCCCATGGGCACATGAATACTGGATCACTAGAAAGTTGGAAGGTTTAGCCTTCTAGGGAGTGTGTTTCTGCTGAAATATTTCTTTGAAAGATAAACTTTTCTTTTGAGCCTATTCTAATTATCTATGCTATGCTGGATTTCATTATTGGTATACTTATTTGACTCGATATAATTGCAGCAAATGGCTCAGATAATATGACAAGCCAGGATGTTCTATCTCATCTGCTGAGGAACCTGGCAAGTGTGGCTGGTACAATTAATGGGAGAAATATAGTGTCTTTATTGGAGGGATCTCAAGATTTGGTTAAAGCTGGAACTTCTGGAACTGCACATAATGTTCCCAACACAAATTCTAGTGGTCCTGAAACGTCCAGACCTTTTGATACTTCTACCAAGATGGATAATGGTCTAATCAGTCAGGACCCTCCAGAGTCTATGGTACAATGTGAGATGACTCCTGCTAATGGTATGACTAAAAGATTTATAGCTTCGGGCAGTGATGGGGTAGGAAGTTCAAAATATCCTTCATTACCACAGCCATCAAATGTACTTCTGTCACAGGATAGTCTTCCACCCCATTCAGTCTCAGCAGAGCCTACGGTTGGAAGAATTGGATTAAGTAATATTGACCTGAATAGTGCGTATGATGATGTACAGGATTATGTTGAGAACACGAGAAATTCTCGTCCTCCGTTGCCTTCAGGGAACGGGTCCCTTGATCATCCTTTATGGGTTCAATGTGATTCTCTCAAGTCAAGTCCACCACAGACGAGTAGAAACTCAGATTCAACCTCTACACAGTCACCATCTAGTTCTAGTGGAGAAGCTCAGGTATATTATTTTAGTGATTGAAATTCATTTCCTTATTACTCTATAAAGTGATAATCTTCCTATTTCTTCTGTATCAAAGAAGAGGTAAGGTAAGTTAATTTATCATGTAGACTATAATGTGTGCTTGGATGGCTATATTAGTTTATTTGGGAAACGACCTTATGATTCATTTTAGTTTTTTTTTGTTTCCATTTGTTTATCAACTAATAGATTTCTCAGCTATTGCAAATCCATGGAATTGGTTATCTGATGTAAACTTTTTGAAGTTATACATTTGTCAAACTTGTGTATAATAGATGTTATGATTGATTCATTTCTTATTGATTGATAAAGTAATGCATTCAGTTCAATGTTCATTTAAGTCATAGTCTACTTAGAGATAGAGTGTTCCTCCTCCACCTCAAGTATAAACTTTGTTTTCTTGTGGCTGTCAAGATTGTATTTGTTGGCATTTTATTTATATTTTCTGTTTGCAGAGTCGCACAGATCGAATTGTTTTCAAACTATTTGGCAAGGCTCCAAATGATTTCCCCCATGCTCTCCGATCACAGGTACTTTATCTTTGCCTTAAAATTGGTATAAACAATTTCACTGAACTGTTTTTTTATATGTTTGATTTATGTTTTTCTTTGAATGTCAGATCCTTAACTGGTTATCCCATAGTCCCACTGAGATAGAGAGCTATATAAGGCCTGGCTGTATCATATTAACTGTATATCTCCGTCTAGAAAATTCCGCTTGGGAAGAGGTATAATTTGATATAATATGATATATTAGTTGCCTACTGGAATCATGGGAACAGTCATAGAATGTCTAAATGTTTATATGTTACTATTTCATAATGCAGCTATGCTATAATCTAGGATCCAGCTTGAGAAAACTTGCTACGCCGAATGATTCTTTTTGGAGAACAGGATGGATATATACAAGAGTGCAGCACTCAGTAGCTTTTCTGTATAATGGTTTGTTCTCTCACTGTGTTGTGTTCATTCTTCTCATGTGATTGTATATCAATTATCATTAGGATTTTATCTCATCTTACTTAGGTAACAACAATCTATTTTATGTCATAAATCTCTCCTGCAGGTCAGGTGGTCATAGATGTACCATTGCGATTCAAAAGTCCACAGAATTGTCAGATTTTTTGTGTTAAACCACTTGCTGTTTCTTCAAGTTCTTGTGTTCAATTTATTGTGAAAGGATTCAACCTTTTGCTGTCCAACACCAGGTAAATCTCTATATGCCTGATGATTCAGATCTGTTCAGTTGAGACTTAGGTAATGTTGTTAAATGGTGTGGCTGTGCCAGAATGACATGGTGGAATTTTCACCAACCGCCATAGACAGTTTGTTGAGGGAGGCCTATTATGGTAGTGCTATAGGCTGCACTGGTGTGTTTATATGGTGGAATTTTTACCTCTACCATATTCCACCATCTGCCATTGATAACAGTGTGCTTATTTCAGTTATTATACTGCAGGGCATACTAAGTCATCCGAAGAAGTTAGGAAAAAACAAAATATATAATGTTTTTGTTGCTCGTTGTAGATACATCATTTGCCTTAGACTTAGGGCAATATGATAAGATAGGATTTTCAGAGAAGTACGACTTCTATGCAATACTTTTCCAGGCCCTGACATTGTTTCAAAGTTGGATGAGAGAGATACACTACTTAAATGTGTAGGATATAGTTTTTCCTTACTAGTATATCACTTGTCCGTTGTATGGTCAAATTAAATTAAAAATAACTAAAATATAAAAGATGTGAAATTATATTTTTTGATAATTTTTGAAGAAGATATTACAAGAAAAGGAAGATACATACATACTTAAATAAATGTATTCTTTCGTTAAAATAAAATACTTGTCTTAATACTTATTTTTTAAGTAATTAATAGTATCTGAGAGTTTGTACATAATGCATTTTAAATCATGCTCCAAATTTACAGTATAAAAAAAGTGTGTATAGACTAGATTAGGTTAATTAGATCTTATCTAAATATCAAATAAATATTTTTGTCTTTTTGGCATAGTTAGTTGTTGATATTTAAAATCACGTCTGTAATTGAAATGATTTTTTCTAATCATTTCCCCTAATTAATTTTTATAATATAATAATACTCGAACATCATTTCCTATCTGAATAATGTATGATTTTATTCCACAATTTATTTGACTTGTTTATTCTTCTAAGTAACATCTTATAAATGATTGCTTTTGTTAGTTACATAAATCCAATATAGATAGATTTGTGAAGGAAGGGAAATCTGTGGTCTGGATTTTGTTTGCTGCAATTGGACCTGAAGCTAATCCATTTCTCTTGATTTCAGGTTGCTCTGTGCACTTGAAGGGAAGTATCTGGTACAAGAAAGTTGTTATGATTTGGTTGATGCTGATGCTGCCATTGGACGTCATGAGCTTCAGCATCTGAGCTTCTCTTGTTGTATACCAAATGTGGCTGGAAGAGGGTTTATTGAGGTGGTGTACTTGTACTCATAGAAAAAAATATTCTTTTTGCACTGGCCTTCTCTTCAGCAAAGTTTATGAAGTAATTTTTTATTTTTTCAATGTGAACTTTTGTAGCTTAGCTTAGAATTAGATGATGACTGCCACTTGGTGACTTTAGCTTTAATAAACTTTGAAGGTCCTCCATAGTTTTAGATTTTATGAACAATTGAAAACCATTCAATAAATGAGAATGAGTCATAGGTTGACATCACCCATTCTCCTTTTTCCTGTCTTGAGACATTGATTTATTATGTAATTATGTGGCTTTTCCCTTGGCGAAACTAGTTATGTAAGTGATACTTTATTCCTGAAACCAACAGATTTTCAAATGGTTTAAGAAAAGGCTGAATGGAGCCAAGTAACCTATCCATGCAAAAATGCATTTAGATAGTTTCTGCTGTTGAAGCGGAGAATTGTCAAGTGTTAGATTCAGATAAAAGATATTCTGCACAAATAGGATTTCACTTTCTCTTGCTTTTAAAGCTATATTTTCATATCTGATATGATAGATAATCTTGACTCAGGTGGAAGATAATGGTCTTAGCAGCTGTTCCTTTCCATTCATAGTTGCAGAGCAAGAAATTTGTTCAGAGATATGTAAGCTGGAGAATGTCATTGAGACAGCTGAGACTGCTGATGACATCCAAATGAAAACTAAACGAATGGAAGAAAAGACTCAAGCATTGTATTTCATACAGGAAATGGGTTGGCTCCTTCACAGAAACCGTATGAAAGTTCGGCTAGGTCCTGTGGCACCTGTACAAGATTGCTTCCATTTCAATCGGTTCATGTGGCTTGTTGGCTTCTCTATGGACCATGACTGGTGTGCTGTGATGAAAAAGCTCTTGAACATTATCTTTGAGGACACTGTTGATATAGGAGAGCATACCTCAGTTGAGTTAGCATTGTTAGAGATGGATCTTCTGCACAAAGCGGTAAAAAGAAATTGCAGGCCTATGGTGGAACTACTGTTAAAATTTGTGCCAGTTAATGCTTCAGATGGTGGAAAAAGTAAAGAGCAGCAAGTCAGCAAGTCCCCTAACAGATTCATATTCAGACCTGATTCAGTTGGGCCGGCTGGGTTGACTCCCCTTCATGTTGCAGCAAGTATACATGGTTCGGATAATGTATTGGATGCATTAACTGATGATCCAGGACTGGTAATTCCTTTCTTCTCTGTATGCATCATACGTCTTCAGTTACTTTTTTAACTATTACAAACTCCAGGTTTTAGAATTTGGGTTTGGGTCTGCTTAAGATGACAAAAGTTAGCTCATATGATGAGGACTGCCCCTCATTTATATACACTATTTTGATCGTATCACTAGTGAATGTGAGATTTCCAACAATTCCTATATACCAAGACTAGATATCTTGCACGTAAGTTGTGTTTAATTAGACATTTTTGGATGATCCGATAAGAATCTCATAACAAGTGGTTCGGCCAACTATCTCTAGGATAGACTGTGGTACTATCTTAAGGATCACCCTCATTGGATAAGGACCGACTCCTGGTATAAGGATCAGCCTCATTCATATATACTATTTGGCCATATCAGTAATTAATATGGGATCTCCAATGCAACGGATGGGAGATGTGTATGGAGATTACAGTTAAACTATTAGTAATTATGGAACATTTGGGTAAACAAAAGCAATTTTTAAATGAGTATATCAGATGAGTTTATTTTTTTAAGTTTCACTATGAAATTTATTGAAATTTTTACAAGGCTCATAAGCCACTTTTACGAGCTTTCAAATGCCTTTTTAGAGCTTAAGATGTGATATGCTCATATACGATCCAAGCTCTTCCAAACGCTCCTTTATTTCTGATAATACTTAAAGCATTCTTCCTGTTCCCCACTTTTCACCTTCTTTAGCAAGTTCCTGTGCAGGATTTAGTTAACTGGCTATTCTTAATTGAATTACATGTGGCAGGGTGTAGTAAAAAATATTTAACTCCTTTGTTTTCCATGTTCAGGTGGGAATTGAGGCATGGAAAAGTGCTCAGGACACTACAGGTTTGACCCCTTATGACCATGCATCCCTGCGAGGCCACTACTCCTACATTCAACTTGTCCAGAGGAAAATAAGCAACACATGCAAAAGTGAACATGTGCTTAATATCCCAGGCACTCTTGTAGATAGTAACATAAAGCAGAAGCAATCAGATGGACATAAATCATCAAAAGTTTCAAGTTTGCAAACTGAGAAGATTGAAACAACAGCAATGCTGCGACATTGTGGGCTATGCCAGCACAAGTTGGCGTATGGTGGTGTGAAAACTGCACTGGTTTATAGGCCAGCAATGCTGTCAATGGTTGCCATTGCAGCTGTGTGTGTTTGCGTGGCTTTGCTCTTCAAAAGCTCACCCAAAGTCTATTATGTATTCCAGCCATTCAGTTGGGAATCATTGGAATATGGGTCCATGTAATGTTGTATATCAGATATTCTTTGCTGTAGGCCTGGACTTTTTTTTTTTTGAAGTGTGAAAGTATTAGTTCTGGGTATATACATTTGTGGTAGTTGCTGTCATCAAAATATGTAGGGAAGGTTTACCTTCACTTCAGATGTTCAGCACAAAATGTTCACTGTGCTATCTAATGTTAGGTAGATGGTGTTATTAGTTCATGTATATGCAAAGATAATAGGGTCAGTTCGCGGGCATTTAGGAGGGTATTTGTATCAATCAATAATTATACAAGTTTTACTACAGGTGAGTACCCTTTAATGTTATCTTGATTTATTTATGACAATTATATAAGCAACTAGATTTAGTTTACTTGTAACCAGAGAATCATGTAACTTGCAGGCAACTTTAGATTGAATTTTGGTGCCATTAATATCTTTCTTTCTCTTGATTACTTTGAATTTGATTTCTTTCTCTCTTTTAATATTTTCTTTTGGAGGTAATCTTACTTGAGATACCATTAAATGTTGACAAATTCTTTTAATGAAAATTCAAACTTTGGTACGTCAAGTTGTGCAGAATTAGTCCTTTCTACTAGAGCTAATTGACTTACAATGAGAGATTGTAATTTCAATCTCTTGCGTTCAAATGATTATATCAAAATTGTTCAAAAATACAATATGGTATCACTAGTTTTGTACGCAAGAGGTATGGCAAGAAAATACAATATAGTAAAGTAAAGTGGTGCTTGGAGAGAGCTTGACTACTCAATTCAGAGACTGAGTAATGGATGGAAGAGTTTTATTAAGACTGATAAAACTGATAAAATAAAGTGATGTTCCTGTTCCTGCATGTTAGAGTTGAAAACATAATGAAGGGATCATTTTCTCTTGCCAAACTGTATAAAGAGAAATATGCCACAAGATCCAAACCAAACACTACCAGCCATTTCAGTAAACCAACCAGTTTTTCCAATAACCTGACCATGAACCAAACATTAAAAACCACTAGCCTTCCACTTTTACTACCTACTCCACCACAACATACTTTTCCACCCAACCAAGATGAGTAATGTTCGAAAGATGACACCAACTGAGATGCAATTGCAGAGAGACAAGGGATTGTGCTATACTTGTGATGAGAAATTCTCTCCAAGTCATAGATGTCCAAACAAGCAGTACTTGTGGTTAGAACTGGAAGAGGAAGATTATCAGGCTCAAGAATTGGATCCCCCTAATGCATCGGATACTACAGAATTACCCTCTGACCAAGAACATCATTTGTCATATAATGCTCTTGATGGATCCTCAGGAGTGGGAACAATGAGATTTCAAGGGTCTATCAATGGTATGATGGTTCAAATATTGTTAGAAATGGAAGTTCTGACAACTGCTTACAACCTTCAATTTCTCATTGTTTGAAACTTCTGATTGCCCCTATTCCTAATTTAGTGTTAGTGAGTAATAGGAATGCCCTGGTTGCGAAAGGACTAGTTCAAGATTTGGAAGTAAAGGTTCAAGCACATTCATTAACTTTGTTGGTATACTTGTTACCAGTTGCAGGTGCTGACTTAGTGCTTGGTGCAACTTGGCTTTCCACTTTGGGACCACATATCTCAGACTATAATGCCTTGACTGTTAAGTTCCAATTAGAGGATCACTTTGTTACTTTATACGGAGAGAAACCAAAGCTGCCTAGTCCTGCCCAGTTTCATCATTTGAGCAGAATGCACCACACTTCTCCCATTTATGAAGTTTTTACCTTACATGTTCAACATCATGATTGCCCTGCAGATCAGTGGTTTGGCATTCCTACTGACATTGCAGTTTTGCTACGTACTTACAAAGTTGTTTTTGATATTCCATCTGACTTTCCTCCTCCTAGTTCACATAATCATACTGTTTCCTTGTTGCCTGAAAGTGGACCTGTGAAGGTAAGGCCTTATAGATACCTTCATAATAAAAAACAGTAAATTGAAATTATGGTGTCAGATATGTTGAAGGAAGAACTTATAGTTCCTAGCACAAGCCCGTTTCCTCTCTTATCATCTTGGTTAAGAAGAAATATGGTATTTGGAGATTATACTGATTATGGCTTTAAATGCTACTACTATAAAAGATAGTTCCCTATCCCAACTATTGATGAGTTTCTTAATGATTCGGAGCCAAATATTTCCCTAAGTTGGATTTAAGGTCAGGATATCATTCTTTACCCTGGGATAAACATAAAACTGTTTTTAGAACTCATCAAAGTCATTATTAATTGCTTGTGATGCTTTTTTGGCTCACTAATGCCCCCTGCTACTTTCGAGAGTCTAATGAACCAAGTTTTTCAAGGACTTGAAGAAAGTTTTGTACTTGTGTCTTTTGATGACATATTAGTCTATAGTCCATCTTGGTCTGCACATTTGTATCATTTGGAGGTAGTGTTACAGATTCTAAAATAGAACAAGCTATTTCTATCTAAGTGTTCTTTTGGTCTACAACAATCTTGGTCATATAGTTTCAGGTACTGGAGTTGCTATGGATCAAGTGAAAGTAGAAGCAGTTTTAAATTGGCCTATTCCTCTTAATCTGAAGCAGTTTAGAAGTTTTTTTTTGGCATAACTGGTTACTATAGATTTATCAGGGGTTATGCTTCATCGGTTGCACCAATGTTCAGAGTTTTTATTCCCAGGGATCCAAAATTGAAGCATATCCTTGAGTTATGCAAAGATAATCAACAATCTGACACTAATTATGCAACATGATCAACCTTTTATAACACTTTTTATATCAGTTAAAATATTACTCAACAAAATAAATATTTATTATGTCGATTTTAATTAAAACTGATATAATAAATTTTACATTATTTACTTTTTTACTACATTTCAACTTATTAAATATAGATTAAATTTATCATAGTAATTCGTGATTAATTCTATCTTTATATTAGTGTGTATTATTTTCTACATAACCTATGCTTTCATTATATACTCAGTGCTATTCACTTCAATAATCATTCTTGGTATGTTATTCTATCTTTTTTTATATGTGTCTTTTTTTAGTTTTATAACTTTTTAAATGAATTGTGAATTTTATCTTATACAGTGTATAAAAATAGTCCTATATTAATTATTTTCATATTAATTACAGGTTTACTGTGCATGGTGTTGTAATGACCCTAAGTTTAGTTTATGTTTCCAACATGCAAAAACTTAATATTCATCCTCTATTCATTTTTATTAAAGTTGTTTTTTAGAAATCAATAAATATTATAATTTTTTTAATTATAATAAAATAGTTGTACACTTTTCTATTTTCCTCATTTTTGTCTCCATCTAACAGAATAATACGTGTATGAATTAGAAAATAGGTATAAAAATAACAAATATAATAAATATAATTTTGAACTTCTAAAATGGCATATGAAATTAAATAATTATTTTTCAGAAAGAGAGTATTAAAAAAATGTTTTGAGGGAGCTTTTGTCAAATGAGTTTTCAAAGTCATTGATGATAAATTTTAATGAGTGCATTAAGATAATAATATTACACAAACATCCTTGTGTTATTAGTGGAACATTTAATTAAAAGAATCGCTATTTTTATTTAATATTTTGTTGTCAAAATATAAAAAACTAAAACTAATTTACGAAAACAAATTATAAATTATTTAGTGTATTCTACATGTAAATGGACCAACACTATAAAAATTAATATGACAACAATGAAATACAAAAACAAACACACAAAAGTTCAAAGTTCAGAGAAACAAAGTTATCTGTGTATGTTTCCTTTCCATGGTTTCAATGTCCCTTTGTCTTTCTTCTTCCATTATTCCTTCTCCCATTCCCCATTCCAAATTTCCCACAACCCAAGATCCGTTTTTTCGGGTCACCCGCTTCTCGGTTCCTGCTGCATCAAAAACCAGTGTCTCTGGCTATTCTACCAGAAAACCAGCTCCAAAAACCAAAACCAGAAACCCGAAAGATAAGGAATTTTCCCAAACACTGTTCTTTGAGGGTATGGAGGAGACACCCATCAAGAAGAAGAAGAAAAAGAAGGAGAAAAGGAAGAGTGATAAGTTCTGGGTACACACTCTCCCTGAAGTCTTGAACTATCACATTCATAAGAAGGACTGGGTTATTGCCCTTGAGGTCAGTCATCACCCCCTTCTGTTTCAAAAACTTCATCTTTTTTCTTTTTAGGCTGAAAACTATGATTGTTGATGAATACTTGGATTTTTATACTCTTATGTCTAATTAATTGAGGGTCTTTTGGTTTATGTTGATTTAATTGGGTTGCTACATTAGTATGCCACTACTACCTTTAATACTAGTTTTGAAAGTTCAAAAATGATCCATGGATAGCCTTTGTTCCTATACACATAGAGAGAGAAGTGCTGATGTGATAAATCAACAAAGAAAGTGATAAAATAATTCATTTTTAAGTGACTATTGTATCAGAAGAAACTGATATGTGTTTGTTTACATGATTCAAAAACATTGGTTTAATTAAAAACAAATTAGTAAGGGAAGAGGAGGAGGGTAACCCTATAGAAGGATAAACTGCCATCACCAAATGTCTGGGTACTTTTTTGTCCCAAAATTGTCATAAAACAACACTCCATGTTTTTTCAACTTTCTTCTATCTTCTACTGCTTATTTAAATAAGTCTATCCAAACATGTAAGCATTACTAATAAGTGATTATTTTATTTAAAAATGTACTTTTTTCTTAACAAAGTTTAAACAAACAGACATAATGTCATGTGAAAAGGACATAGTCACATAAAAATGAGAGGTTTTAATGAAGAGTTTGCACTATAGGCTATAGCAGATGTTATTGAATTTTGAAGGTAGTTGGTATAAAAATCTGCAAAATTTGTCTTACACAGTGATTTTACAATTGCAATACTTAAGTTTATTTTCTCATAATAAAATTTAGATCGAGTTTGGACAGTTAGAAGTAATTCTTCGAGTGCATAAGAGCATCTTACGTAAGATTATCTTCTTTTCTCATGAGTTTAATACTCAAATCTCAATTAGTATTTTTAATGCACAGTTATTTGACATGCTTAGAGGCCAACCCTATTACCAACCCAGACAAGATACTTACATGAAACTCATTGTGTTGCTTGGAAAATCTGGCCAACCCCATCGTGCCAATGAGCTTTTTAACTCTATACATGAAGATGGTTGCCAAAGTACTGAACTTTACACGGCCTTAATTATAGCTTATTGTCGAAATAATTTGGTTGATGAGGCATTGTCGATTCTTGATGAGATGATGAACATCCCCGATTGCCAGCCTGATATTTTAACTTACAGTACCTTGATGAAAGCTCTTGTGGATGCTTTGAAGTTTGAAATGGTTGAGTTGGTGTATGATAAAATGGTAGAAAGATCTATCAAGCCAACCACTCTCACCCAGAACCTCCTCCTGAGTGGTTTAGGTAAGGCCGGGAGGTTTGATGAGATGGAGAAAATAGTGTCAAGTATGCTGGAGAGCACTACCTGCAAGCCTGATGTTTGGACAATGAACGCGGTCATCGGCATCTTTCGTGATGAGGGTCAGATCGAGATGATGGAGAAATGGTATGAGAAATTTTGTAGTTTTGGGATACAGCCACAAAGGAGCACTTTCAACATTTTAATGGGAGCTTATAGTAAAAATAGAATGTATGAGAAAATGTCATCAGTGATGCAGTGTATGCACAAGGAAAAATGTCCATGGACAACCCCAACTTACAACTTCGTGATTGAGGCGTTTGCAGATGCAGGTGATGCTGCAAACATGGAACGTGCATTTGATCAAATGGCTGCTGAGGGTTTGAAAGCAGATACCAAGACTATCTGCTGCCTTATCAATGGCTATGCCAAGGCAGGAATCTTCTATAAAGTAATGAGTAGTGTTGTTTTGGCTAAGAAGCTTCAGATACATATGAATACTTCATTGTACAATGCAGTTATATCTGCCTGTGCCAAGGAGGATTCTTTGATTGAAATGGAAAGATTTTTCAATCGTATGAAAGAAAAAGAATGTCAACCAGATGAAACAACATACTCTGTCATGATTGAAGCATACAGAAAAGCAAATATGAACGATAAAATACACTATTTGGAGCAAGAAAAACAGATGATGATATCTGATGAGAAAAGTTTGAATGAGCCTCAGGAGACAATCTTTGATTGATCTGTTGTTTAAATACAAGTCCGAGTGCTAATTCATCTGCCACCATCCTCTTGAAGAAGCAGTTGGTAGTTGTTTTAAATTGACATGAAAGAATCAATCACTTGGGTAGTTTTGCTTCATTTTTTCATAGTGAATGAGAACTACTACCTAACTTGATGTATGTTTATAGTATATATTGTTGGCATCATTTTTGGTGTTTTGATGCCAATAGATGTATGGTCCTTCAAAGATACAATGGAATCTTGAGCACCTCAATGACAATAATATTTTGGTGGCATTGAAATTTCTTTTGAAAGCTGGCCTTTAACAGGGATTAGATCACTCAAAGGGTTTTCTGTTCATGGATTTCAATTCAATTTTTTCATCAGTAAGAAGGCTATGAAACTCCTGCAGTTTGAAATATTTCTTTTTCCCTTGTGATAAACATAGCAGAAAATTTGTGGCGTTTTTAGGTTGGTGTTGTATTTGGATGACACTTGTAATTAACCTAGATTTTACTTTATATAAACGGGAGCATTTATATCAATTGTTTACAACTTTGTCATTGCTTCTTCTTAAGAGTTTTCCATAACATAGTCCTCATATATTTATATGCACTCACTATTTCTGCCTTAGAATTGTTCAGTCTCTTCTTTTTCTCTTTTTCTGTTGTCATCTTGAAAATTTCTTCCATTTAAAACATTGTAATTAAATATAAAATATTTTTATTTGTTTAAAGTTATTTTATATTTTTTTTAATTCAAAATATAATTGTCTATAATATTTTTTAGTTACATATGATTATATTAAGCAAAATCCATGAAACTTTATTTCAAATCTTAATTCAAAGATATAAATTAAGAGATATATTTTTTATTTATTTATTTTTATGTTTCTTTGTATGCAGCGGATCAAATAAGTGAAATAATGTTTTCATCCCCTTCACCAGCTTGTTTTCATTCTTTTTACAATTGCAAACGGTTCGATATATGATCTACATATGTAATTGCTGCAGCTCTCGTATCAGTTATCAGATTGATATTTTAGCTCAGTTCTGAATAATTAATTGACTAGGGTTGTTTGTTCTCAAGGTTAAAAAGGTGCAACTATGGTCCAATTACATCATTTACATCAGAAAAAATTATGCTTCTATTCATTTCTTTTTCTTTTTCCTTCATCTTTTGAGGCAGTTTTACATTGCATGCAGTCCAATTTACCAATGCTGCAGCTTTAATGAACAATGATGAGCATTTTGGTCAGCTTGCAACTCCTCCTACCTTTTTCATAATGAAGTCCTGGTTTCACCAACATTAGCCTTCGTAAGTTATATTGGTGCATGCATCATGTTTGTTTACTTTCAGATCCAGATATAACAGATGAGGCTTTCAGTTGTTCCAGCTTCTTTCGAAGATAGGCTTGTTTAAGTTTCTCACGATGAGCAGCCACCTGCTCCTGCCTCCGAAGTTTAATTTCAGAAGCCTTCTCTCTAGCTCGATTAACTTCTTCATGAACTTCCCTACAAATCAAGATCAACTGAAGGATTAGGATTAACCAAAAACTCGCCATTTTAGTGAGATAATTAACCAAGAAAAATCATGAAAATATTAAAACATAGCAGAAGCCTACCTCGCCCTCAAAATTTTAAAACAAAATAAAATTTCTACAACCTTATTCATTTGTAGCCCCCATGTCTATCTCAAAAAGACCAAACGGGGTCATCTTTGTACTCTATTTAATCAACAGGCTCAAGCTGGGAAGAATTGATACTTACAGACACTACTACTAGTGTATTACCTTCACATATTATAACACTACATCATAATTATTACAAATTTCTAATATTCTCTCTTCAATGTAGTTTAATCCAATACGTGAACTTGGGCCATGGCCAGTCTACAACTCACCCGGCCCAAGCTCACAAAAGAAAATATAACTCTGGAACAGTCAACAATTTCAGCACAAAAGTTTAGTTTAGTTATCAATCTCGGATAGCAGCACGTAGTAGCCAACTCTAACAATGATATAGCGGGAAGTGGGATAACCACAACTTTAAATGTTATAATACTAACTAGTAGTATATACACTATATCAATACTAAAAAAAAACAAAAAACCCAAATTTAAAGAAAATCATGATAAATAATAAGTCGGTTTGCACACATAATCACCATCAATATAGGAGCTAGAAGAACAAAGGTACTAACTACGAATAAAAAATGGTGGTGAAATTAATAAAAGAAGAATATAACAAATTAAATTAAAGTTTGCAAAGTATAAATGAAGAAAGAACAGAACACATGGAGAAAAAAGTCTTATTGAGTGTGATGGAACGAGAGTCAAATCAAAGATAACTTTTTTGTAGAATATTTTACCCCGAAAAGAACAAACAATGGTTTTCCAACTTCCAAGGTTAAACTGGGTTTTTGGAGGCTATATCATGGACAAAATAAAGCCATATGCATCTTGAACTAAACATACAAGTAAGTACCAATGATAAATTATTATCTTCTAAATCCAAGTCATCTTTATCATTTACAGCTTAGAACTCATTTTTGGAAATTGAAATATCAATAATAGCACCCCAGAAGGTCCTAATTGTCTATGTTCAGAGGGCTTCTGCATCAACAGATAGTGCCACTACAGCTGCTATCAGCCCATTATTTGATCTGCTAAGCCACAACACCAAACCACTCCCCTACAGCAGCCCCTGTAAGGCGCAGGTGCTGCTCTGCTTTAAAACCCTTCTTATATAATACTGCCATAGTTTTCTTATTCTAGTTTTGATGGGAGTGAGAATTCATGAAAAAGAAACTCCATAAGGCAAATCCATTGCCTACCAATAAATAGGGTGTTTGGTTAAGAATTAGAACCATACAATAGGGATCTAAAACATGAAAACTGGAAGCTAATATATAAATCTTCCATTGGACTAGGGTATCAAATCAAACGTGAAAATTCATTGAGACACAATGCTTCCAAACATGCAGCAAACACATCTCTTGTACACTGAATACTTCTCCAAGTCACTTACAGGAGAAAATTAAGAACCTGGTGAATACAGTTTCACTTTCACACCCTAATTCTAACGGTAATTATCATCAAAAGAGCTTCACATGGAATCCATCCAAACTATCTGGCGTCCGTTTGAACAAGTTTTTCCATGTTCACTTCTAAGAGAGAAAAATAAGAAAATAATGAAATGTTCATAACTTAAAACTAGCTTATTGTAAAAGTTCTCTCATATAGCTTTACAAAATTATTATTTTTAACTTGTGAATATAAAGTAATTGTAGCTGACAGAGAAGCTCATTTCATTTTTTTTTCTTATTTTACTCTGTCAGAAGAAGTTCTTATAAAGAAATTTGTCCAAACAAACCCCTAATCAAGAACATAGACATTCAATCACATAATGTAACAGAAAAACATAAACCCCATACCTAATATTGCGTTTATAATCAGCAGTGTCAAAAGCTCCAACCGTTCGCCCAGGCCCAACAGACTTCAAGTTAAACTGCAACGAAGCATCACCATCATCATCCTTAACAGCACCATCATCATCCTTAACAGCACCATCATCATTTTCTAGCAACACATTGCAGCCCGGTGGCGGCGGCGGTGGCAACTCATCCTGCTCAGTGCCCTTACGAAAAAAGTCCACACAATACTTCTCTTGATCCTCTTCGTCGGACAACTCCCCCTTCACCAACTTCTCATACAGCTCAGCCTTCCTCTCCAGCGCAGCATAGCTCGCCGTTCCATCACGCACTGCTTTCAACTCCAGCTTATCCCTGACACCAAAATCACCATAATTTTTAAATAATCATCAAATCACTGAATAAATAAGAACAGAAAACAATGAGAGAGTAATGCAATGATACGATACTTGTGAGCGCGTGCATCGACGCCACGGTTTTTGACAGATAAGAGGTCTTTGGGAGCGATTATGTTCTTGGCGCGTTGATACTCCACATCAGGACCTGACAATTCTCGTGACTTTCTGGAATCTTCCTGAGACTTGTAGAGTTCGGCCTTCAATTCAACGATTGAGGAGGCGCCAACGCCCTCTATGGCTCGGTGCTTCTTCGGCATTATCGACGATTCCGTTAGCCATCCCAGCGATTCCGTCACCACCCTCTTCTTCCCACCTCCCTCTTCACCCGCCATGGTTTTTCTGCAGACAAATTTTCTCGTTAGGGTTTCTGTTCTATTTCGGTTATCAATTTAGATGCAAACGTAATAATAATAATAATACATGTGTTCTATTAAAAAAAATTATAATTTTAACTTTATATATTTTACATTTATTTTCTTATTATTTTATGCATAGTAAAATACTAATGAATAGTTTTCTAATTTAATAGGTGTAGACCATCAATATAAAAATATTCTACATTATTATTAAACAATTATCAAGAAATTTTTATTTTACTTTTGAAGTTATCACTGTGCAAGATGAGAATGGTTATGGTTATTATGCAAGTTAGTAATGGTGTAGAATATTAAGCTTAATTCGATTTTGCAATTGAAATATTTTACTTTATGCTAATATTGATATGCTCTATGAAAAGTCATTTAAAAAATATTCAACTAGTTAAAATAAATTTAATTTAATTTAATATGATCTTATCATGGTCACATTAATCTAGTTTTTGTTAATTAAGAATGTATAGAGTTGGAATTAAATTATATATAGATAAATTAATCATTAACTCAATAAAAAAAACTTTTGGTTAGATTAGGTTTATGTTTATTTTTTTGCTAAGATCAATCCAACTGAACAACTCTTAATTGTCAGTTAAATCGTAAGTTATAATTTTATTTTTCGTTTGATAAAATGCGTAATTTCGAAACACTTTTTTATTAGATTTTTTATAATGACTTTTAAAATAATAAATTATATTATTTCACATTAAAATAATTAAGTAATTATTATTATTATTTAATAATTTCAGTTAGATTGAATATCAAATTAAAAATATAAAACTCATCACTCACTAAAAGATTAAATTAAATTTTGATCTAATAGCAAAAAAATGTATAATTCATAAGATTAAATTGTATCCTACAAGTTCAATCAACACTCTCATAGTGCCAATAACATTCAAAATAGTAAAAAAATACATGAAAATATTTCAGCAAACTTTCCAACCTTTTTTCTTTGAGACAAACTTTTTAAGTGAAATTCAATTAATTTCCATCAAATATCATCATCCATTCGATGAATCACATTCTAAACTACAAGCATTTCCACCATTGATTAAGAAAGAAAAAATTCAAAACGAGGATTTGAGAAGAAATTCATCAAATATTCCTTAATAACATAAACTTGCTAGAGTAAAAGTACCACAAGAGAATGAACATGGTGGTGATGCAGAAGAATCAGGCACTGATCACATTTATCTATCTATACAAGAACCTTTAACTTCTTTACATGATAATGAATGAAAAAATAGCCAATACATCTTTGGACTCAAGAAAAGCAAAAAGAAAACAAATACTAAACAGAAACACATAAAAATCAGAATGAAGAACAAAAACTAAGATGAATCCTAGACAGTTTCAATGTTACTCTCGTATCAGACTATAATTCTGATTCAGGAATAACATCAAAAGCATCTAAAAACCACTACCTAAATTTTTCCTCAAAATGAATCAGTGAATACCCAGTTAGCTTGTAGTGGTGTTAGATGAGATTGTAACCATGATTGAAATTGGAATGTTTAGCACATGACCTTGATTCCCAAACAGCCCAATTCTCCCAAAGCTGGAAACAGAGCTGTTAACTGTTGCATTCAAGAGCACAGACAATACCTGCCTCTCACCACTGCCAATGCAGAAGTGAGTTGGAGACACTTTCAATGAAACCCCATAAGGAGCAGTCCAACCAACACTGTATGATTCATTTTGAGCAGTGTTTTGAACTGTTCTCAGCACTATTCTAGATTTGTTCAGCTTTGATATAGTGATTGAGGGAAGGTTCAGATCAGGACCATAAACAGTGGAATTGTAGAGTCCACAATTTTGACCAGTGTAGTTTAGCACCACAGGAGATGAACCATTGATACCACAGAGAAATGACATATAATCATCATAACCTACAAAGAAACACAAACATAACACTTCCACATTAAGTTTAGTTTACATAAACCAGAGAAAGTTAAAGATTAAGTACAAGTGAACAGTTGCAGTTACATTATCCACTCCACTTTCAATTATTGCACAATTTGAAACTTGAAATGCTGAAGTGACTTACCGGAATCAAAAATCAAACCCGGATTCAGTGCTCCACTTGCATTCACAAAACCACTTCCCATGTCAAAAGGAGTTGCCGGAGACTCGTTTAGTTCAGGAGAGGCATACGATCGCTGAGCCATTATTGGCCCACCACTCTTGTCATACAGAGAAGCTGTAGTGGAAAGTGCAGATCCAATTGCTGCAGGACTAAAATTTGGGAACTTTTGCCTAATTAGTGCAGCAAGACCAGCAACATGAGGAGCGGCCATGCTTGTGCCAGACATCAAAGCAAAATTCTCACCTGTTGGCAGTGCAGAAATGAGAATTGCATTTTGACATTATGAACATGAATTGAAAACAAAAACATATCAGATTATTCCTTAAAAAGATGTTGTGTGACATATGAAAAGAGCTCCTTAAACTAGTATCCATTACAAACCTAGGAATTCAACGGAATCGGTGCCAACAGAACTCCAAGCAGCCCATATAAAACTTCCAGGAGCTAACAAGTTGGGTTTCAAAATGTCTGCTTGGTGAGGAAGACCGTCTTCTGGATCTGGTCCTCTGGCAGAGTAATACATAACCTTGGGGGCAACACTGCCATAGTTTGCTTTTAGTCCACCACATATACGGGCAATGGCCCCAAATTTCACGATTTTCTTTGAAACTGCATCTATTTCCAACGAAGAATTGTAGTATTGCATTAAAATCTGACCATGTCAAAAAAACAGGAAACTGTCAGGGAATTATTCCTCATGCACATAGACAAGTTACCTAACACATTGGCCAAATTGATGCATTGTTTTTTACAAAGACAGCAGGATGCTTTTAAGTAAATAAAACACTGCATCAAAATATGCCATATATTGTAAAATGCAAGCCCAATAAAAATGGACCATACACACACACGCTTCAAAACAGCAGTCAAATTATCCATATCAGACCCATTCAGGTCAGACATTTTAAATACTTCTCCAGCAGTATATTATAATTCTTTTACTTTTATTTAGTAAAATTTTATGCCAATACAAATCAGAATGGCATTAGATAACTGATAGCAGTTTAGTATATAATGACTCGTGCTCACTTTTAACATTTGCTTTATGTTCACTTTATACGAATTTTTATGTCGTATTTTAGACATGTGTTGTGCCAAGAACACAAGTTTAAATTCCATGTCCTTTCCCTCTGTGTTCCCCAGATAGTCAAGTCCATATAAGACGGAGAAGGTAAATGGATAACACGGCACCTTGGAATCATTTGTGGAAGCAAGTATTATGCCTGGCATTTTCATTGGTACAGGGTTAAGCTGAAAACCAATCACATAGGGATCCATGTAGAAGACAACACCAGCTGCACTAAGATTTTTGGCTGTTTCTGAGGCTCGTTTGATGGTGGAGAGTCCCAGCACAAATCGAATTGAATAGCTGCACATCAAGAGGTTCCCCTTGATCAAATCCTTGTTGAACTTATTTGCATCTTGGCACTCACCAACATACATATCATCAGCAACCGTTGTGTCATTGCTCAATGCATGATGTGCATGAATCAGTTTATAAAGTTTGCTTTCATCTGTGCCAGCTGAGGAAAATAATAATGATAATAATAAATGAAAACAAGCGGGTCATATAAATTAATCCCAGCAAAGACGATAAAGAAATAATAAACTCCTATATTAACAATTGAATAATATAACATTCTTAAGTAGAAATCCGTGACAGCAACAAGAACTGATTGCCCACAATATAATGAGTGACAACAATAGATCTTAAGATGTTTTTCTCTTGTTTGAGGTTCATGTCTAGTGAAGTATAATAAATTAAAAGTGCAACAGTTTGAGAGTTAATTCAAGCATAAAAAATCCCAATAACACAGTGAATCCTAACTCCTTTGTCCAATCCAACCCTCATTAACGTTATATATTTTCCACTTAATTTTATCACTAATGAAAAATGATACAACAGTCTCATTGAAGCTCTTCACTGCCTGGGTAACACAAGGAGGAAATCTAATAATCAGAGTACGTAACATTACCCCCTATGGCTAGTTAGTCTACAATAACATTTTATATCATTAACCAGGAATAGAGAAACAGAAACTTACGTGCAAGACCAACTCCAGGTATGGTCACATTATTTCCAAGAAATATGGAGTTGCTATAAACCCGGTCATGAGAGGCAGCACCAACAGTAAAGATCCATGGACTGAAGGAGAACATACTTGTTGGTGATGGTCCAGTATTTCCTGCTGCTTGCACAACAAAAATACCAGCTTTCACAGCCGACAGCAGAGCCATGTCTATTGGATTGAAGAAAGTTGCCACACCAGGAGGACGTCTATTAGGAGTAATTGACAAACTTATTATGTCAACCCCATCCTGAGCTGCCTGCAACATCATACTATTAATCTTACAAGAAAAGCAAATTGGAAGGAATTTTAGATAAATAGATTGTAAAGGCAACAAGTGTGTAAATGACAGGGATCCTAAGAGCTTAATAAAAATCCTAAAACAGTGTGAAAAAGTGCTCTTCACCACTGTTGAGGTAGGGGCCAAATGGAATACAATGCTAAAAACAAGCCCTTGAAAAATAGATAACAGTTATATACTTTATTAGGGAATTGTAGTATTTTATACAAACATATTCTAGGGGGAATCAAAGACAGAAGGGAAAAAAATAACCTGCTCAGATAATTATTTGCACAACAATGTATGACTTGTCTGAAAAATTAAAAATGTACCTGGTCAATAGCTGCAACAACATCTGCAGCAAATCCTCCAAAGCTCTTGTATAATGCCTTGTAAACAGCAATGCTGTAAAAGATAGAAACACAACACAAGCATAAGTTGTCTTTTTAAAGAAAGGAAACTAATTAAGGTTGAATGAGGAATAGATAAAAACAAAGCTAACCAGACATAATTTCTATAGTTTTTTATAAACTTTCAAAAATAACCTATTTAAAAAGGCCTACCTGTTTGTTGTTGTCAGAAAACAAAGTTATCTGGAGTTCAATGCTTAATGCTATGGGAATAACACATTCTATAATATGACACAATGTAGGGCAATCAATGGGTGAATGTAGAGGGGAGAAGAAAAATGGGTGAAGGTCACACCACATCCTTCAACAAATATCTATTTTGGTTCAGAAATTTGGCTCTACAATTAAAGGAGCTTTGCTCCAGTCTTCAGGTGCCAATACAGTTTTAGATGACAAAATCTTAAATCACAATGAAAACCCAACTTATAGATTTTCAATGTTTTATAACAAACTGGATTCTATTTGAATACGGGCATATACTTCTAAGAAATTCATGCAAACCCCAGGTTTAAAACAAGGAACCATAACTCCTGGTATGTAATAAATATCTTAAGGTCTAGTAGTTAAAACACGGTGAAAAGTGAAGTTATTGATGTACTTAGCTAATGTACGAAGAAAGGCACCAAACAAAATCCATACTAGATGAGCCATGCTCATCGGATAATAAGCTTCGGCTCATAGTTAATCACTTTTATGAGAGAATAAAGGAACTGAGATGTGTTCCTTACTGAAATTTCTGTTGTTTAGCTTTAACTGGATTTTTCATTTTTATTTTATTTATCATTTCTTCTCACATCTGTAATTCGATAGTTTCCCTTTTTTTAAGCATTAAATTGAAGCCCCCACGGTATTTCTTCTATCTTGCAAGAGCAGCTTCCAACATTTCTTGTTGTAAATGATAGAGATATAATATAAAATCATTCATATCTTTATCGTATTTATTTAAGCTTTTGGAATGGTTGTTTCTGACAATGTGGTAAATCCCTTTTGCCCCCACTCTTTTAATAAAAAGTTTGATTTCAGTACAAGATATGGGACCTACGCAAGATTCACAATTCAAGCCCGAAGAGCAAGTAAGGGGCACACTAAAAATGTAGTATAAAATAATTCTAGTCACTTTTGCTGGAAATATGGCCCTTATAAGATTTGGCAGTCCTTCTTTCTTCAACTAACTTTGTGGTTGAGCTAGGTCCAATGGATTACTCAACGGGATTTTTCTATATTTTCAAAATTGGTTAGTAGCAATTTCAGAAAACATTGTATGAGAACTAATTCTAGATTTCACTCTATTACCCCCTTTCAAGTTTTAACAGATTTGGACCGTAAGGAAACAAACCAAGTCAATAGGAAAAAAACTTTTTTTCTAATAGAAAAAAGTAGTAAAACATCTGTGGGACAACACTAACGAACTACTAACATGCCCAGTTAAGCACTATAGCGCGAAAAATAATATGCACAATTTCATATTTTTGCATGATCTGTCCCTTAATCATGACACTCCAGAAGCATGTAATTTACATATCATTAAGGTTGGTTTTAAAGAAACAAAACACGAAATGAAGCAGAATAATGCACAACTCATAGCATCATGCATGTCTATAGATCCAACATATTTCTACTTGTGTAAAGATAATGATACACAAATAAAATAAAATAACTAAGACATGGTTCCAGATTATTTACTGTGAACGAGGAGCCATCCCACTAGCATTTCCAAAGTGATGTCCAGCAACAATCACTGGAATCCCATGGTTTCCTGCTGCAACAGCTGCTGTATGCCTGTGTATTTTAGTTACATCAGAATGGGCATTTAGTTAAAAGAGAAGTAAAGATAACTAATTACGTTGTGATTAAAAGCAATTTTGGGGACAATCCAATATGAAAACATAAGTTCAGTTTCAAGTCATATTTTAAAAATCATTTAGGGCTATAACAATTCCAATTTCCAGAACAAGCTCAACACTCAAAGGAACAGGAGAAAACACATTACTGTAAGGTTCTGATGGATAGATATAAGCTGTGATGTGACATAATTCATCAATGTTGAAAGAAAGAGAAAACATGAAAACCAAAATTAAAGTACAGTAAAAAAAAATTGATTGATAACATGTGGTAATGGTAGACGAGTAGTTGTAGACAAAGGCTGACAGCTTAGACTTTGTCATTGTGGATTGGCCTTGGTAAAGCAGATGCCAACAAACAAACCATATATCCCAATTATGTATCCAATTAGTGGTTGGATGAAATCAAGAGTATGGACCATGTAAGATACTACAACCGAACATAACACTCATAGAGAAAAGCCAAGAACTCACGTGCCATGGCCATCACCATCAAAAGGAGAAGCATAGTCCTGAGTTGAATTAAATATTCCTCTGGTTATGGCAGAAGCAGCAAAGTGACGGGCCCCAACAAGCTTCCTATTGCATGAACCAGAAGGAAAGTCGCGAGTAACCTCACAGATGCCAGAAAAATGAGCAGGAACAGGATATAGATGATTAGATTTACTATCACCAAAACTTGGATGTGTTGGATCTATGCCAGTGTCAACAAACCCAATAACAACTCCTTCTCCAGCAGTTTCAAACCCACCATCTTGAAACCATGCTCCCTGTGGCAGACCCAAAAACTGTGGCGTATGTGTAGTCGCAGTCCTCACAGAAAAATCCAAAACCACATTGGACACTTCACTGCTCCTTGCTAGTTTCCCTGCCTTCATGATTCAGTAATTATCAATCAACAGCTCAGAATGTGTTCACTTGCAGTAAATTAATGAGGAATAGTTGTAACTTTTAAACATGGAGGAGCACCGACACATGAAGCCAAATCATCAATAGAAAGAAACAACACATAAATGTATCTGGTCATATTTTTCTTAGCTAAGAGCATGATCACGATGAAGAAAACAAATATCATACCTGTTTCTGGGTAACCAGCACAGCGAATCCATTTATCAGGTAATGGTTGCTATAGAGCTTCAGATATTTCTCTCCGTTTAACACTTTCTTCAACAGAGAATCATGAACTCGGGAAACGTAAGAGCCATATCTCTTATCCGTCTTAGTAGCATTGTCATACCTTCAAAACAAAAGGATAATAAAATGAACAGGACCACATCTGTCAAATTAACCCACCACATTTCATAAACAATCTCAAAACTCTCTAAATTGGAAGAAAAGGAAAAGAAAGGATGAAACACGGCACTGAGAATTGAGAACATCATTGACAAATATAATGCATGTTTCAAACAAACAACCGATCAAGTCTAAATGATAAGCAATCATTTATCTAAATACTTTTCATCTTACTCAAAACACAGCTTCCACAAGAAGCCTTAATGATTTGAGACCAAAAAAAAATAAAGGAAAAGTTAAAAAAAAAAAACATCTGACTTCAAAAGAATCCAGCACAATAGAACACCATCCAACACTTCACAAAAAAGAAATAAGCAATTCCTTTCCATAAAACAACAAAGAAAAGCAAGAGACCCATCAGCACCCTCAACCCCACAGAAAACCTTCAAACCAAGCTTGTGTTAGTGTGAGGGGATACCTTCTTGGTTTGTTAAATTGAGTTCTCCCAGGAGCAGGAGCAGCATCTTTGAAGCCATTAACCTCTCTTCTCAACTCACCATAGTAATGAGAAACAGGAGCATGTCTCAGGGTAACAACATACACAGCAGCGGTGTCATCATCATCTGAATCACCTTGACACAAACAAGGTAAAAACACCCCCAGGAGAAACACCACCACCATCAAATGTGCCACATAAATGTTCCCCATAAGGATTTCTAGGGAAACAAAAACACAAAAGCTGAAGACCCAGTTGGATCCAAAACCACCCCAGCAAGAATGAACAGCAACAATTCCTCAACAACCCACTTGCTCCATTCTCAAGCTCAAGACTTTCCCTTTGGTGTTTTCAGTTCAGTAAAGAAAATGAGACACCCCAAGTGAGAGACAGTGATAAAGCAAGGACCTTTTGGGTTAGTGAAGAACCCTTTGGTGAGTGAGAGAGTGTTTCAGTATTAATAGCTGGAGTAAGAGAATCAGCAAGCAAAAGCCTTCTTCTTGGGGTGTGTGAATTTGAACGTTTTGTTTATTTCAAAGAAAAAAAAAGTAGAAATAAAAAAAGTATGTTGTGTGAGAATAGAATGAGAAAATGAACGTTTTATTTGGTTTTATTCGGCTTTGGACATTTCCGTTCAGGTCGTTGGCTGTCAATATGTGTGAACATTGGAGTTTTCATGTGACTTCTGTAATGACAACAACATTGTACTTTTCTTCTTCTTCTTTTCTTTTCTTTATTTTATTTTATCTTATTTTTCCTCCTTCTAAATATTTCATTTTTAGTATCTATTATCATTTATGAAATTTATTGTTTACATTTACTTTTTCACCTTGTATTATCAATTTTATAATTTTTTTGCAAATTTTATACATCTTATACATTTCTAAGGTTGTAATGATATATCACAAAGAAATAAAGGAAAAAAAATCAAAATGGTTGCTAATTTCTAATGTTAATTTTTTTCTAACATTTTCCTATGTTCAAAAAAAAATTTAAATTTTTTTTAAGATAAAATACATGAAAAAAAAAGTTAATCATAAAAATTACAATAGAATGATAAGATTTGTAATTATTAATTAAGCTTATAACAAATTATAGAGAGAGAAGAAGTAAATTCAATAATAATTTAATATATTAATTTAATCATGCAAAATTAATATCATTTTATATTTTCCATGATGAGGGTATATAAAATAAATAATCCTATACAGATTAAAAACTCTTATTTTTTTATTTTTTTGCAAGTACCTGGTACTCTTGTACTTTCTAGCTTTATACATAAAGTCTTACTTTTTCTTTTATTTTACAAAGGGAGGTGGAATTAATTTTGAAAATATTTATCAAATTTTGCTTGTGAAAAAAAAAAACTATTTCACAAATAGTTATGAACAGTAGCATAAGAGCTACACTGAACTCTAAGTTTACCATAAAAAGATAAACTCCAAACAAAATTATCAATAGCATGAATAGTTGAATATTTATCCTCTTTAAGATTGTGTGCAGTATATAGAATGTTATTAACATTTTATTCTTGATTATATGTAGAAAATGATTTTTTGAAAAATAAAACTATTTTATTACATCTTCATAATGTCTAGCTATCAATCTAAAGATATTTTAAAAATCAATTAGTAGGAGTCTTTTCCATAAATGCTTTTTTGAAATTATAAAATGAAATAAAAGTCTGACATTTATTGTAATGTACTCACAAAAATGTTCTAATGCTATTGATTTAATTAACTTGGCTTCTATATTTATGATCATTAAGTAATATGCCAAGTTAATTATTGTCTCTTGACAATTTTTTTCTTTTTTTAGAAAAAAAAAGACATTTTAGTCCCTGCCCATTAACAAAGTTAAAGTTTTGAAGCTAAGAGTATTTTTTATCTTAAATGTTTGAGGTGAAAAGTATTTATTATACTATTAAATGTGTATATTATTTTGTGGGAAAAAAGTGTGTGCATACCTTAACTGTAAATAAACCCATACAGTGTATTTTAATATTTGTTTTTTAAATTTAAAAACATTTAAATAAAACGGTGATACATTTTTTATGTGAGAAAAGAAAAAACATAAAAGTCACCTAGTAAATTGAACACTTGTATTATTAAACTTTGAAGGTGGAGAGAGTAATTAGGGTAGGATAGTCTTACATATATGTAAGTGTGGATTAGGTTATTAGGGTAGGTTATTTTTTACTTAATTACAGGATATTGACTAATCTGCATAAATAATTTTTAAAAAAAAATAGCATTTACGTCAAATAAACAATAAAATGTTAAGTTAGATGCGTATAAATATAAAAATAAGTATTCTTTAAGTTACTAAAACATTATAATAATTAATTTGTTATTTTTTCTTAACTTCAAAAACATAATTGTTGTTATTTAATTTCGGTGACACTAAAAATTTGTGGAGATTTTTTTGTCGCAAGCTAAATTTCTCGATTTTTTATTGGTCACGCAAACTACAAGTTATGTAAGGTGAGTCTACATAGGCTAGTAGATTAAAAAATTCAATTTGTCTAATGTTTTATCTGACTAGATAGTGGCCCGACTTGCATGGTTTAGCCTGCATTGTCATTTTTCTCAATTTTCTCTTTACCACTAATTTATGTTTTAACTTGGCATTCTTCCTAAGCTAATCCTATGTCATTTGACTATTAACAAAAGAAACTTATTTTTTTTCTTTTGTTTGAGTTTAGTTCAATTTCAACTTCATCCGCTCATTGAAGGTAGTTGAGAATAAGTCTATAGTAAAATCAATAAATCATTGACAAAAATCATTACAAGAAAAACTATATGGACTAAATATTAAATTTTCTTACTCTCGAGTATCTACTTCTCATTTGCTCTTTATTGTACTTGCTTTTACAAGCAACGATATTTCTCCACGAACACAAACTTTTGGTCCTAAATGTGAAATAAATAAGATGTTGTTGTAGATTTTAATTCATCAATCCTCTACATAAATAAACAAAACTATGATTTCACTGCACAAACTTAACCTAATAGATTCGATGAGATTTTGGAAGAGACAAATCTTTTCACTTTTTCAAAATAAAAAATAAGAAAAGCAATAATAGACGAAAATGCGTGTAAGAGATAATGATGTCTCTAATAAAAAAAATAGAAGAACGATAATAATAGTTGAAGAAAACATAAATGAGTGGGAAGAAAATAACCATTACATTCATGAAAACCTAATAAATTACTTTATTAATTATATTTATTTTATTTTTCAATTTAAAATATTATTATAAATATGTTTTCAAGTAAGTCTAATTTAATTTATATAATAGATGAATAATACCAATTGGATTACCTGTTTTATCAATCTTAAATACATAATAATAAATCAATTTTATTAAAAAAATAATTTATTCTTTTTTAGTTTCCTCTCCCAAAATGTTTTGAATTCAAATTTCTTAGTTTGTGATTCAACATGCAATGCAAATGCATTCCACTAAATAAGTTAGGTTGGTGTGTGATGTGATGGGAGGAGCCAAAAGTTTCAATAGAGAATTAAATTGTGAACATAAAAACGTGATCATAATCAATTGCTTTTTTCTTCTTAATAATTCATGCACTTATCAATTTAATGCTTCCTAATTTGTTACCATTTTTAATAAATAATTGCTTTCAATTTCAATAGTCTTTTTACTAATAATTTTAATTTTAATACATATTCAAAATCATTTTTAATTTATATATCTACTCATTTTGTCAAACGTTGTGAAAACATTCATTCTTTTATTTCTGGGTTACTTTTAATTTTGCTTTCAATAGAGCTAATAAAGACTATAGTTTTTCTGTTCTACTAAACTTTAACCCAATTATAAATGTTAAATCTAAAATCAGCATAAAAATATATTAATTGCAATATTTATCTGAAAAATATTTTAATAAAACAATACTTTTATATACTATATTGAAGATTCAAGTAGATTTAATGATGTTTTAGTATATAAATTTTATAGGAAATATGTTGATGAGATGTTTATTTAGTATGAGTTATAATGTTGGTCTTTAATGTGTTATAAATAAGTTATCTTGATTAAGTTTTTATATAAATATTTTTTATAAGGGTTAAGAGCTCTTTTTGAAATTGTTAACTTTCTTTTAATTGATTAAAAATAGTTTTAATAAAGTTATAGAATCTGTTAGATTTTTAAACTATAACATTTTAGTAAAATAAATTTTTGTTTTAATAGATTAACATTACTTTAACATTTTAAGAAATGAAATTAGTTTTATTTTAGTCGATTAAAAATATTTTAAATCAATTAAAATCATTATATTTAAGTAATTTTAACCAATTGTCATGCAAAAAGTCTTGCTTTGGATTATTAAAATAATTTTTCATTCTAGAAAACATTTTTTAGAGTTATTCATTAAGAAGCATTGAATTAATATGGTAGTTTGATATTTTTACGTTGATGACTACTTACTTCTTTTTTTTCCAATTTTGAACTAATAATTTTAGGTGATTTTTTTTTTATATATTTCTATTATTATGTGTTGATTATTTATTTATTAGGGTCATTGGGATATTTTTGTGATAGAGTTTTACAAGAGTTATTGCTTCATAAGATATATTTTAGGATTTAAGATCTTATTGTAGGTTAATTTTCTTGTTTTTTTAAGAGTCTTGTAAAACTTGAAATTGGTGAATTGATTTAATAACATTTACACTAAGTTTAGGAGTTATTTTTTAGTTCAATTAAACTCTTCTATTAAACTTAGTCTTTAATTCTAACACATACTCCTATTTATTTAACAACTCTAATAAAAAATTCTTATAAGAGTTTTCTATCACTAATTTTTTTTAATATAGACTCTACTGACATAAATCATTAAAATTGAATAAACTTATGCTTGTACAATTTACAATAAAATAATATTTTTATTTATTATAAATTATTGTAAAAATCTATCATTAAATATATTCTAACATTTTTTAAACAAAATTAGTTGTAAATTATATTATTTGAGTAGACATAAATTAATTTATTAATTTGGATTGATTAAAATAAATTAAAAATGAGTTTCGTAAGAAAATAAAAATAATGAGTGTAGAATGAGTTAGATTAACTAAACATTAAGTTTAGGCTTAGCTTTTAGAAATTTAACCCAATAATTAAGTTGTGTGTGTATATATGAAAATAATGTTGTAGTTTTGAGGGTTTCTAATACATATAATAAAAAAAATAGGGTTTATCAATATGAAAAAAAAAACTAAAAACTAATTAGGTTTATTAATATCGAAAAAAAAACTAAAAACTGATTTATATAATTTGAATAGTAAATCTATAATAAAAAAAAATACTTATATAAACATGTTTTTTTATAGGTTTTAGCTTTATTTTGGTTCAATAGTTTTTTTATATTCTATTATTATGATACTTTTTAAAAAATATTTTTAATTTAATTTTTTTAAATGGGTTAATGTAATTTTTTCCATCAAATTAATAGTGATGACTATATATGATGTTGGTTCTTTGTGCCACTTATAAGTAGAAAAATTTAATTAACACTAAGAATTTTAAAAGTAATTATTGTGTAAATTATATATTAATTATAATAAATTAACTATAATTTTATTTTGGCATATAGTTGATGTGAGACTTTTACTTTTTTTTCTAATACATTCCCTTATGATAATCATCACAAATATTATGATTTTTTTTTTATAGAATCTAAAATTAAAGTAACACATACATCTATCTTAAAACAAGATATTATGGTAGAATTTTTTTTTTCCTTTAAGTAATGTATTAATCATCTTAATAGGATTAATTTAAAGTTAAATCTAACCTTAAACACATAATAAGAAAAGATGAAGAAATCACTCATAACTTCAATTATGTCGATAAATCAACACAATAAACTTTACTATAAAAGACTTCTTCACTGTTATATTATGATACTAAAATCTTAGTCAAATCAATAATGATTCAATTTTAATAAAACTTTCAATGACGAGATCAAAATTGACCTAAAAAATAATACAAAGAGAAGATACATGAATTTAAGAATACAATTTTTTTAAAATTATTATATTTTAGGTAAAATTTTGAAATTTTATAATTTCAATTAATCCAATTACTCTTATCAAATTCCAATTTTTTAAATTTTTTTACCCTAATAACATATTTTATCTTAGATCATTTCAATTTTTTAAAATAAATTATTCTCTTAAAATTACATGTTCAAATTTAATATATGTTACTGTAACTCAGAGAGAGAAAAAGAAAGGTTATCATATTAACTGATGTATATTGCAATGTGTTGATAAGGAAGTAATTTATACACAAGGTAACACATGGGTACCCTTAACACCCCCCCCTTAAACTCATGGTTGGATTGGCCATAATCATGAGTTTATCCCGTACATGCAGAAACAATATGCCAGAAACAGGCTTAGTAAGGGGATCAGCAACTTGAAAGCGTGCTGGAAGATGAAGAAGCTGAATTTTTTGATTACGAACTTGATCACGAACAAAGTGGAGGTCCAGTTCAAAGTGTTTCGTTTTAGAGTGCATAACAGGATTTGCACTTAGCAGAACAGCTCCAAGATTATCCGAATACAGCTTTGGTTTGGAACCTTGGATGCGCAACTCAGAAAGAAGAGATTGAATCCACACAATTTCAGCAA
>Ga0123342_1001207_pt1 | contig 43265 bp, 35 predicted proteins | sample Turbeawhitnodule_FD_89960 | JGI IMG/M metagenome (GOLD analysis project Ga0123342, IMG submission 89960) | Root nodule microbial communities of legume samples collected from Mexico - Turtle bean Mexico white nodule | ecosystem: Host-associated > Plants > Roots > Nodule | place: Mexico: Nepantla...
GAATCCCTTGCAGCAACTGTTAAGATGTCAGCACAAGAGACAACACCAGGGCACTGACGCTCTAGTTCAGCTTTTATGTTCTCTATGACTTCGAAACCCCTTAGAGAATTCACGTTGGGTAAAACACCTTGTTCGCCCTTGAAAGTTGCTGTGTCCTTTAACAAAACCGACGCATCACATCCCTTCAAACATGCTCTCCATAATAAAAGTTTATAAGATTGTCCTTGAATTTCCATTGCCAATTACTATTCTGATGGATATTTATTTGTTTTATATACAAGAAACTTATGACATTGCAAGTTATTGAACAAGAATCCTATTACTCAATGTCACCGTACATTTAGATTAACAATTTGATAAAGATGTCTTTCATTCAATTCTTAACAACAATCTTCAGTGGGACGTGTCTTTTGGCACCTCTTTTCTAGGTGCTTAAAGTCCTTAGTACATTAAGGGTGTTTTCCTTTAACCTTGCAAGAAATCCTTGGCCTATTTCTAAGAACATGAAATATCATAAATGATTTATATTAAATGAATAAGATAAACTAATCACATTTATGCATGCAAGCCATGTACCTGAACCACCTGGGACAAATTGAAAAGAACATCTGGAATCTTAAATTTGTCAGCACCAATTTCAAGTGTCATGCATGATAAAAATAAACACATAATAAACAACAATAGACAAAAAGTTACACTAAAAACCATAAGCAACAATTAGGCAATGAAATACAAAGAGTAGCACATTAAATGAAAGAAGATATTTTGAAGATAAAAGAACATTCATTCCATCCTCATCCATGTTTAAATTAACAAGAATAACACTCACTTACTGTCCATTAGGAAGCTCATATGAGGTCATTGGGATGTTATGCACTCTCTGCCAAATAAAGGGAAAAATATAGTTTTAATGTACAGAAACTGCAATACTATTGGAACCAAGGTTAAAGCATCTTCTAGAGCTATATATAAAGGACTGATTGAACTGGTACAACAAGTTTATCACTAAACCTGATGATTGAAAAAATATCATATATGACCTAAGAGAAAGCTCATGTTGAACAAATTACATCACAAGGTACATGCAAAAAACTAAATTTTGGTGCTAATAAAGTAAAAAAAACAAGCAATTTTGCTCACTATTATTTGCCCCAAAAGTTTTATAAGTACTAATGATAAAAGACCCAACAATTTATCTCTTCCCATTCCCCAAAATTATGTTTTTACTAATGATTTTATTCATGATAATTCTCCGGATAACACTGCTCATAATACTGAGAAAAATCTTGTGACTGGTAATATTAATTTCATTGAAAATAATGATGTTCATATTCAATCTGGTGATTCTTTTGAACCTGATGGTCCTGTTAATGAGGCACAATCCCCTGTTCCTGAAGAACAACTTAATACCACTCTCAAAAGATCAACTCGTCAAAGGAAAATGCCCATGTATCTACATGATTTCCATACTTCATCCATACACACAAATCATGTAAGTACAAATTATCCCGTCTATAACTTTGTCTCTTATAAATCTCTATCCACAGACTTTAAAAAGTTTGTTTTTGTTGTCTCATCTCATATGGAACCGCAATCTTATGCGGAAGCATCAAAGCATCCATGTTGGCAGCAAGCCATGAAAGAGGAGCTAGATGCACTTGAAACCAATCACACATGGATCACTACTTCTCTCCCTCTAGGTAAAACTACCATTGGCTGTCGATGGATATATAAAATAAAAAGAAAATCTGATGGTACTATAGAGAGATACAAAGTCCGTCTTGTTGCCAAGGGCTACACACAACTGGAAGGACTTGACTTCCTGGAAACCTTTGCACCTGTTGCCAAGCTCACTACACTTCGCTTGTTACTTGCTCTTGCTGCGACACAAAACTGGGTCTTAAAACAACTGGATGTCAACAATGCTTTCCTACATGGAGACCTTGTAGAGACTGCCTACATGAAACCTCCACCGGGCCTTCTTTTTCTTAATAGTACTCATGTTTGCAAATTACAACAATCTTTGTATGGTCTTCGAGAAGCGGGAAAGCAATGGTATGCAAAATTATCTAATTTTTTGTTGTCTCATAATTATATTTTGTCCACTGCTGATAATTCTACATTCTTAAAACATCATGGCACTAACACCACTGCTCTTCTTGTGTATGTGGATGATATTGTACTCACTGGCAATGATGCTGAGAAAATTTCTTGCATTACAAATATGCTAGACCAACAGTTCAAAATAAAAAATCTTAGAGACCTCACCTTCTTCTTGGGTCTTGAAGTGGCATGCAACTCCACTGGTATTCATCTCTGTCAAAGAAAATACACTCTAGATCTGTTGCACGATGTTGGTATGTTGGATTATGCACCTATGCCAACTCCTATGATCCACTCTTCTCGACTCTCTCCATCCCAAGGTGCTCCCCGACACAAATGCTTCAGCCTACTGCCGCCTCATAGGTCGTCTCCTCCATCTCACAAACACAAGACCTGACATTACTTTTAGTGTGAACAACCTTAGTCAATTTGTCACAACGCCAACGAAAGAACATCAACAAACTGCCTTTCGTGTTCTGCGGTATCTCAAAGCTGCACCAGGATCAGGTATATTCTTCCATTCTTCTAATTTCATTCAATTAAAATGCTTTAGTGATTCTGATTGGGCAACATGTCCTACTACAAGAAAATCCATTACTGGATTTTCAGTTTTTTTAGGCAATTCACTCATCGCATGGAAATCAAAAAAGCAGCAGACCATTTCAAGAAGCTCCTTAGAAGCAGAGTACAGAGCCATGGCAGCTACTACATGTGAAATCCAGTGGTTAATGTACCTTCTCCAAGAGTTTCGGGTTACCAGTGTTCAACCTGCCATCCTCTATTGCGACAACCAATCTGCAATTCAAATAGCCAACAATCCAGTCTTCCATGAACGTACCAAGCATATAGAAATTGACTGCTATATTGTTTGTGAAAAGGTTGCAGCTAGGCTTCTCAAACTTCTTCCTGTTTCCTCCTCCATGCAAGTTGCGGACATCCTAACCAAACCACTTCCCCATAACACCTTTATCTTACTACATTCCAAGCTGGGAATGAAGAATATCTATTCCTAGCTTGCGGGGGCTGATGAAATTTTAGGTTATTAGGTTATGTTATTTTTTCTCTCTTGGGTTATTGGGCTGCATATAGTCTTAGGGCCATTCTCTCTTTTGTTTTACATGTATTATATACTCTCCGCTTCTCTGCTTGTACGACACCTGAGAGAATTAATAAAAATTTTCCCCTTTCATCTTTACTCTGTTCCAACTTTGCTGCACCTCTTTCCTTCTAAGGCTCCTTTCTTCTATTGTTCCCTTTTCTTCTGCTTTCGTGCTTTGCCCTTTGTCCCCCTTTCAGGCTGTTTTTTGTATTGCAGGAAGGAGCCTAACAACACCTCGCCGCCCAATCATCATCACAGGAAACACAACTCTCTACCACTCTATTTATCACCTTTCCATTAATAATTTAACTGAAATAAACAATGTAAGAGAACTACAACTCACTCTTTCTTTGTTGTTCTGATCCTTAATTATACACCTAAAAAGCTAACATTGTTCCCTTTCTTTATACCTAAAGTTTAAAATCAAATTTCTAACTTCTGCAAACATTTAGTACAATGTCCAAATGCTAGTAAATTAAACAAGAGGCAAATTATTCAGTTCAGGTCACTACTAGCAGTATACTGGCACTTACAAGTTTCATCAAATTACATCCATAACTAAAAATAGTTCAAGAAGAACACTCAATTAAAAGAGACGAGAAAAACCATATTACAACCATCCAGAAGCCCTTAAGGCACAAGGAGTACATATAATACCCAAGTTCAAATTTTAAAGAAAACAACAGGAAAAAAACCTGGATGCCTCACACTTTAATGATTGCAAGCAAATTGAATAAAAAAATGTTACTAAGAAGTCATCAGGATGAAAACACATTATACTTGAAACTCTCCAGGGCGTATTTCCTTTCTCATAAATGAATAACATGGTTTCATCTGGTGCCAACAAACAAGAAAATCTCAGGCAAATAAAGTCAAAGCATCTTTATTTTATATGATCACTGAAAAGTTTTATTTTCGTGTCTTTCCTGAATGCTAAGGGTAAAACAAATGGACCAGAAGAAAAAGCCATAATAATTTTCGGTGGCATATGAAATCAACCGATTCAGCTTTTAAATTGGAAAATCCTTTAACATTTCATGTTTGTAAAATTTCACTGGTTAATACTTTATGACATTGCTTACTTTGGTTGAACAGTTATCGATGTATCGTGTTCAGTACGATTTATTGTCACTTTACTGGTTAGTATTTTAGGAGAATTGATTAAGGAAATAAAAAATATATCAAGCAGGAATATTTTTACCATGTCAAAGCAAGTAAAATTTAGTTCTGATTTTTAAATGATCGAATGAAATTAGTATATTTTATAAATCATCGATCATATAAAAGCTTTTACTAATTTAATAATTGGATAGTCTTTTACAAATACATTTTCATTCGGAGCTCTACAATTTGATTGAAATTTATTTTGAAGGTGTTCGCAGATTAGAAAAAAGACTTTATTATTTGTATGGTTTTGTTAAAATGGTAATTTTGTTAAAAATATTCAAAAAAGTATTTATATGGTTGACTGATATATATTTGAAAGGATAAAATGATTATGAGAGATTATATGATATATAAGATTCTGAAATTGATAGCACTAATTTCAATCGAGAACATACGTAACAAAAAATTATGTATCTTTATTTTTGGGTGCTCTCCATTTATTAATAATTTTATCTTTTCGTTTAACAGTTTTATGCATATGTTTATTCAGTTAACAACCACAAATATATTGATGCATACACTTATATATTAATGTATGTTTAACTAATAACCAATATATGACAAAACTTATTATTTTAATTATTCTTCATCGAGCTTACCAATATAATTGGGTCAAACTCATGACTCACCAGTTGGGCCCAATAACTAAGTTGACCTACCCACATGCCTAAACCGAGGTCCTGAGATTCCGAGCACTCCTGCCCAGTACACTAACATTAAGCCCGTTTTTCTATTTTTATTTTGAAATTTCAATCTCAGTATTCAGAAACAACGTACTTTTACCAGGGGTCTCAAGCCCCTTTTATAGATATCCTGTCAACAACTTTCCCTAACGAGAATGTAATCTCAATAGAAGAGCATTTAATCATAACATAAAAACCACCTCTTAACGGGCACCACTTATCTCCAGGTGCTAACAGCAGGAAAACATTTTGTTTAACATGTTCACCATTATTCTTGGGTGCTTACTCTTTTATTCTCAACAAATTTTTAATTAAAATGTAACTAACACATATTAATATATAACTAACATGCACATTATAACAAAAAATAAATATCTCTTTATCTTTTATCTTAATTACCTTTCTGAGCGGACCAACATTTGGGTTGAGCTCACGACCCACCTCTTCGGCCCAAACACCAAGTGGACCTCCCCCAAATGCCTGGGCCGAGGTCACGGCCCTCTTGCGCATTACACAAGTCCCCAGGCTTGAGCCGATCCTGACTAGGTGAAGAGGCTTTCTAGCATATTGGGGGTTGTCGCAACGTTTTCCCTAGTGAGTAGGTGAGGTGCGGAGAATGAGGTGTTGCTGAGGTGACGCCTCACCACACTTAAATTAAAGCATACACGTAACACGACATCAACGGTGGAGAAAGCGTTACCGCTTGGCATTCCCACACTCGTATAAGCCAACATTTGAAAACTTATTCTCATTTCACTGTTTCATTTCTCTTAAACCTCTAAAACCCTCTCTGACTTCTCAGTTTCTTCTCCACGCTTCCACTTGTTCACTCCAGATATTCTCGCACACTCGAGATCTTTCGTAGCAAAGAAACTCCTTCCTCTTAATCACTTCCCTAAAACCTTTTAGATGAAACCTCCTCCTATATCTCTCGTGAAGATGTTGTAGCTTTAATAAAAAGTGGTTGTCATTTTGATAAAGAACATGATAGATTTGTAAGAATAATTCTGTGTAGGAAGGATGAGCCAGTATGTCGCGATGAATCCTCGGACCCCGATGGTCCATTCTATTATTTTTATGCCACCATTTTCAAAAAGGTCCTTTTGCGCCTCGCCTTATCTATTTTCGTAAAAGGAGTTGTTAACCGAGCTCAATGTAGCTCCAACCCAGCTACACCCGAATAGCTGGGCATTCATTCATGCTTTCACCATTGTTTGTTCCCAGCTCGGCCTTTCGCCAACTGTGGAAGTTTTTCTTTATTTCTTTGAGACCAAACACTTGGGTCGCCAACTGTGGGTATCCTTAAATGCTGCCCTTGGAAGAGCTTCGCTCACTCTCTTCCAGTCTTCTTATAAAAACTTTAAATTTAAATTCCTTAAAATTCGAACTAACAAAGGAGATTCAACCCTTCTGGTTGGGTTTCCTTTGTATTGGACCAAAGAAACTCGATTCCAGAGTGCTCGACGCCTGGAAGACCTACCCCCACCAGATCAGGAGGTCTGAAAATTCCTGATGAACCTGAAGGTTGTCTTTGACATCGCCTTCCTTATAAGCAAAGAATTCACTCCTAGTGCTTTGCTTATACCGGTACTCCTCATTCCCTACCTTTGGCGTGATTATTTAACTATTGTTATTAACCATCTCTTGTTTTCTTTTTAGGAAGGATGTTGTCCCGCATAAGTAAGAAAGAGATGGAAGCAATGACAAAGAGGATGAGGGAAGCGGTCTCCCTGCTCGATGAACCCCTCAAACAAAGCAATTCTCCCGTGATCATTGCCCCAACTCCAACCGGTAAAGATGAGGAGACCACCTCTCACTGCCAAGCACTCCCATTCCAATGGTCGAACTCCCTACCTTGGCATTGCTCACTCTGAAGGCCATCAAGAGATTAACATCGTCCAAGAGTGCGAGGCATGGAGCTCAAGGGGGAAAGGCCTATGGGACCTAAGCTTCGACATCCCCACCCATGGCGAACACACTTTCCTACCCAGCAATGACAAAGACAGACTCATGGCCCAAGATGAAGCTAACCTTTATGTGGACGACATGAAGCAAATGGGGCAAGCATTTGCTATGCGGTGTTTGGCCGTATTGAAGACAAGGGCTCGACAGGAAATGGAGAATCAACGGGCCCAAGAGAATTTGGATCTCCGCAACAAAATCGAACAACTCCAAACTGAGCTCCAAAATTCACGCAACCTACTCCAAGAGGCAAAGTGACTTCAAGTTGAGAAGTCGAAGGAAACCGAGGACCGAGCTCTTGAGGTCGCACGCTTAGCTGAAGAAAGGGGCCAACTCTCAGCTGAAAACGAGAAACTGAAGGGAGACTTGACCCGAAAGGATAGGGACCTCACTGAAGTTACCGAGGCATTTAAAATGGACGCTGCCCAATCCTACCTTGCAGGACTTGAGGAACTGGTTGCACAAGCATAAGGGCTTCACCCTGAGATTGACTATTCCCAACTCGGTCGGGTAAATCGTGGTCGATGGTCAATTAAGGGATGAAGAGTTCTAACTTCCAATTGTATAGAACATGTTAACTCTCTTAACATTTGAACAATGTAGCAGTTTACCTTTATAAGCACCTTTACATTATATGTGATGATTATGAATTTCTTTAGCAATGTATGTCTCATTACTTAACTTAGTAAATCTCGATTAGCTTAAGCCAATGCCTGTTACTTACTTATTAACCTCAATCAGCTTAAGCATAACAACTACTGTAAATGCAGATAACTCATCACTTTAGCTAACTCATCTCTACATCTCGAGCGTAAAGTAACCAAGATAGCAAGAATTCAATGCACAATCTGAGCATGAGAAATCATGGGGTTTTCAAAGAACTAACCTTTTAGCGAGCCACACACACATACCTAGCTAAGACAAGCCCATACTCAACCTCGACTTGCATAGGTATATCTCGCGAACTTGGCCCATGACAATATATCTTGATCTCACCAAGCTTTGTCTCACAGAGCGCCTACTCGGCTGATCACACGATCATTCACTCACCGAGATATCCCAACTTACCATGCACCGAAACAACTTAACCATAACATATGCTTGCAAAGCGCCTATAACTCGTCCTTACGCCGAGTTAGGTCGTCTTACCTTGCCTCAAATCAAAGAACTTAACCATAACAAATTAAACTGCAGAGCGCTCGTACTCAGGTTGTCGTACTGACACCGAGCTAGGTCGTCTTACCATGCCAAGTACCTTATCTACAACAACTTTACCCACAAGGCGCATATACTCGAGTGGTCGTACTGGCATCGAGCTAGTCGTCTTTGTTAGAATATATGGCCTTAAACAATAGGAACAATAGGGGGTGAGTATTTTAAAGGAGGTTTTTGAAAGCTTTTTCAGGTTTAATGAAATTCTATGTATAAATCCAGAACAGGAATCAAGTTGGCTTAGAACATCAACAATTATCCAGCAACAGAAAAAAATCGGTTGTTTCTTCGAAACAATTGGTTGTTTATACTAGTTAAAAACACAAACAGCTTAAAACAAAATTTAAAGGAGTTCAAAGTAAGAGAGAATCACACAAATAGTTTATACTGGTTCACTCTTAAGCCAAGAGCTACATCCAGTCCCCAGAAACCACTGGGTAAACCACTATGTAATCAAACCAAATTACAAAAACACAACACACCAAAGTACTGACCTTGAACCCCTCTAGAAACACACTACCTTTGGCAAACCACACAAGAGTATTGATCTTGAACACCTCAAGAACACACAACACTCATTGGCAACACAACACCAAAAATACAGTAGGTTTAGAAAGGATTACACCTGATCACACTACAATCTGAATTGAATACAATTGCAATCCTATTCCACTCTCACTTGAAAATCCAAAGCTTGATGTGAATCTTGAAATCTCAAAAACAAATATGTCAAACTAAAATTCTTAAAGTTGTTTCTTCTTCTTTGTTTGAAAACATAAACAAACCATTTATATTTTCCAAAGATTGGTCAAAGCATTTAATGAAATAGCATATTCAGTTAAAAAACATTTAAAACAGATTCACCATTCAAAACTAAATTTTGTTAGGATTTTCAAAGAAACAATCGATTGAAACCACGAAACAACCGATTGTTTTGGTTTGACAGTTAAGTCTACCAAACCAAACACCTTTCAACCTTTTTCAAAAACTCCTAAGAGTAAAACAACCGGTTGATTCGACAAAACAACATGTTATTTTTTACTTAGTTGGAAAAACACTTAATTTCAAAAAGGTTTTAATTCACATTAGTTTTAGATTCAACAAGGGAGTGGATCACACTTTATTCTACCCAGATCCCACCTAAACACAACAACAACACCATCCTTCCATCAAACATCTTGGCTTTGGATTCTATAAAGCACTCGATCGCTCTTGATCAACAGTCTTACTTGCACTAGGTAAAAATTTTATACACAGGGCACCATACTCAAGTGGTCATACTGACATCGAGCTAGGTCGTCTTACCTGCCCATACTCGATTAACTCAACAAGAAAATTAATCCCACAGAGCAACTATACTAGGGTATACGTACTTATACCGAGGTTGGTCGACTTATATGTGCTTAGGTAAAACAAATCAATTCCCCATGGCGCCTATACTCGGGTATACACACTTATATCGAGGTAGGTCGACTTACACAAACTTAAGTAAATCAACAAACAAATTAATTCCACGGGGCGCCTACATTCAGGCATACATGCCGAGCTAGGTCGACTTACCGTGTGCTAATATAAGTAAATCAAAAAATTAATGCATCATCTCCCAAGAAAAAATTTATCATTAAGTGACCTCATTAAAAAACCCCTTCAAGGAAAAAAGAGCATCACCTCCATCACATTGTTAAAAAAGAAAGCATTAAGCAAGAATATCCTGGCTGAAATACAACTTGAGGTTTGCCACGTTCCACGCTCGAGGAATGGCTTCCCTCAGCAGAGTCTCTAGTCTATACGCTCCATTCCCGAGCACCTCGACTATGCGATTGCATAAGTATTCCTTCAATTCTTTAGACTACTCTCGTAAGACTTTCTGGCTACCTTCTGATTGGCCTTTATGGTGATTACTCCTCCCTCCTATAAAGGCAGTCATGTGAGTTGATTTTAGATGATTCCATTTTTAGATGTGACACTTTACTTAGGATTGAGATTTTTTTATCAATTATATGGTGAGAACCCAAAGAAGATCCCCACAAGACACAAACTTAACCAAGTGGTTAAGTAAGTGTGAAGGTTCACTTCTAAAGAGCAAAGGAAAAATACAAGTATATGGTGATTGATGATGAAGAGCAAAAATTAAATGAACATGGAAGGAAACATACAAGCATGATGGAAACTGAATCGACAATGGAGGAAAATAAGAACATAAGAACACAAAGATAAAATGGAGTAATGGAAAAATGGAAGAGATGAAGGAAGGAAATGCTTATGTGATGGATTGAGAACAGATCACGCCACTTGGAGTGTGGTTTTCCTCCAAGATAAGGTTTGATGACCGCCACTTGAGAGCTCTCAAATTACTCAAGATAAGAGCTAATTCTAAGAGGAAACAAGCCTCACAAACACCTCACACAAATTGTGCAAAGTAACTTTTCTATTCAAATTCAACATGTTAATACATGGAGTAAGGCACCCTATTTATGGGAATGGGTGCCTTGGTGGGCAAGAAGGGCAAGGGTAGGGTGGTAAATGTGTGAGGGGCTGCCTTTAGGGTTTGATTAAGTCAAAACCGCACCCTAGGCTCGTTCTTTTAGAATCTAGGTCAAATTTCCTTCATAAAGGGCTAGAAACAAGCTAAAATGATAACTACACCCCCTATTATGTTATAGGCACCTATTCCAGCTTATTCTACTCTTTGGACCCCTCAAGAGAGCTCAAATTATTTACAACATATTTCTATCTTATAAGAAGATCAAAAGGAAGAATAGTTGGTGTGCTGGTTTATGCCCAGCTCCTCTGGTGAGGTCCAAACTTTGTGTACCTTTCGCCCCACAGTCACAACTGATATTACCACCAGATCATTCTCATGAGAAACCACATCCTCTAGATCAACCCCTGTGAAGCATAGGGCGGGCTCTTGAGCATGACCAGGTATCCTTGTCTCTGAAGATATCACTGCCCAGGCATACCGCTTACGTTTGGTAGCCGACCTTCCTCCTCCAGAGATGGTATTTAACTCCCCGTGTACCGGCTCCCTAAGGAAAACTTCACCTTGTGGTCCTTCCTGACTGTCCTCGAAATACTCCTTTAAGTATCCTTGACTAGGTTATCCAGTTGGTAAGGCTATGCATCGCTCCATGTTATGCCTGAATGTCCTGTGGAACTTGCACCAGGCATCTTTTCGTGACCCTAGGTTCTGCTTCGTCTTCTAGGGAAACTTCAACTTGTCTACCACTACTGGCATACCCAAGAGCTCTTTGTAGGATAAACGAAACTTGGGTCGAGCTTGCGACTCTTCCCTTGCCTTCCCCCTCGACTCGTCTTTCTTGGCCAGATAAGGCACATACCTCAAGTTTGTTCTCTTCTCTGGAGAGGTTTCATGGACCCACAAAGGTCGGTCTCGGATGATCTCCTTAGGCTTAGGCTACCTAGAGTGTAAGCTACCGATCTTTCGCAGCACGGCTTCTTCCGCCTCAATATGTGCGACAACCACCTCACGCACCTCAAAAGATGTCTCCATTGGGTTCCTGATCAACGAATCACTGAATGGCCTTGTTGCCATCCCCTGCTCGAAAGCGACGATCATCATCTCTTCATCATGCATCTAAAGTCTTACTATTAGCGCACTGAACTTGTTCAAATACTCCTTCAACCTCTCTCCCTCCCTTTGCCTTACGCCAAAGAGGTCATACAGCTTTGGAGGTTTGACCTTGTTGGCGAAGAACTGTTCTCTGAACAACCTAGTGAACTAGGAGAAAGAGGTAATGTGGCTCTCGGGTTTCCCACTGAACCATTGGAGGGTTGTACCTGTAAAAGTGCCCATGAGCATCTTGCACTGAATGGAATCCGTTCCTCCTGAGATGATCATCTGAGCATTGAATGTCGTGACTTGGCTTTCAGGGTCCTCTTCCCCCATGAAAAAGGCCATATTGGGTGTTATAGTGAGATGGCACGACCTTATTCATGATTGCCTGTGAGAATGGCTTGGGAGTATCCCTTACTGGTAAGTTTGAAGTTCATTCCCTGGTGGAACGTTGGTCACGTTGCTGCAAACTCCTCCGCAATTCCTCATTGGTTTTAAGCAACTCCTTGTTGACCCGCACATGCTCCTCCATAGCCATGCGAGAGGCTGTGATTTCTGCCATCAAACATTGTTGCAGAAGCTCTTGCTTAGCTTTAGCTTCCGCTTGCAGCCTCTTCTGTTCAGCTTTGGCTTTTTCGTTTGCTTCTTAAAGGACTTTCATGGTCTCCATGAGTTTTTTTAAGGAGGCGCCATCAGTTCCTTCGGATCCCAACACAAATTTGGATGGGATCAGGTTTTAACGTGTCCCACGGTGGGCGCCAAATGTTCTCGTCGATTGACCTCGGGTGGACTGGATGGAAGGCTCCGCTTCTGATCTGTCTTCTCTAGCAAGTCTGGCATTTGACTCTGTTGGACAGAGGGGCCTTTACCTGTTGATTACACTCTGACGATCAAGTCAGTGAGAGCACTAGAGATATCAAATCAGTTTCAGTCTTTGTATTCATAAACAACGTACCTTTACCAGGGGTCTCAAGCCTCTTTTATAGATATCCCGTCAACAACTTTCTCTAACGAGAATGTAATCTCAACAGAAGAGCATTTAATCATAACAGAAAAACCACCTGGTAACAGGCACGACTTATCTTTAGGTGCTAACAGTAGGAAAACATTATGTTTAACATGTCAACCATTATTCTTGGGTGTTTACTCTTTTATTCTCAACAAATTTTTAATTAACATGTAATTAACACGTATTAATATATAATTGTACTGGACAGAGTGCTCGATGCTCAGTAATTGGAACTCGGTGCACGAGGTGAGTAGGTAAGCTCGACTGTTGGGCCTATAAAGTGGGCCATGTGTTAGGCCTAGTTTTATTGGTAAGCTCGGTGGGGGAATAATTAAATAAGTTTTGTCATATATTAACCTATAGATAGGTATATGCATATCTGTGGTTGTTAGTTACATAAATATACGCATAAGTTTGTTAACTGAATACGTTGCATGTTGGTTACATGATAGTTACTGGTTGTTGAGAATAAAAGAGGAGCGCCGAAAGATAAGGGTGCACACGTAAAACAGAATGTTAGCGCACCTGAAGATAATTGGTGCCCGTGGCAGGTGGTTTTTCTTTTAAGATAAAAGATTAAGTATTTTCAGTTATACTTTCAGTTGAGATTATATTCTCATGAACGAAAGTTGTTACACGAATAGTTATAAAAGGGGCTTGAGACCCTAGGTAAAGGTACGTTGCTTCTGAGACTGAAACTGAATACTCCTTAAATATTAATAAGCCCTTAGTGACTTGATCGTCGGAGTGGAATCAACAAGTAGGGTCACCTCTATTTCAACCGAGCTGCATTCCAGTGCAACAAGATGTAGAACGGATTTCAGAAGAGACAGACCGCGACTAGAGCTTGTCACTAAGGTCAACTGACAAGGAAGTCAACCGACAAGAACAATAACTAACATGCACATTATAACAAAAAATAAATATTTCTTTATCTTTTATCTTAATTACCTTTTCTGGGCTGACTAACATCTGGGTCAAGCTCACGACCCACCTCTTGGGTCCAAACACCAAGCGAACCTCCCTCAAATACTTGGGCCGAGGTCACGAGCCCTCTTGCGCAGTACATATCCCATTCATACACTCACTAGAAAAATGAGAAAAACTCCGAGAAAACTAGTATTTCAAGAAATCCCCAATAATTTTATTATTTTGTGAAATTAACTTCACAAAACTATGATTTTAGCTAAAAGTTTAACAAAAAAGAAATAAAGTAGTAGTTGATTGAGTAATTTAATTGAAAGTTGCCTTGTTAACTTTTTCTTTTGAAAACCAAAATATAGAAAAATGTGTATAACGTGGCATTTGGAGAATGAAAATAAAGAGAAAATAAGATAAAAGAACATAAAAAGAAAATGGTAGATGGAAGTAGGTAATGTTGTATTGGTTATGAGGGTCAATCACAATCCCTCAAAAAGGCACCAAACCATACTGAAGCGAATCTGGTAAAAGCAGAAAAGCGTAGTTGGTGAACTTCGTTGGATCCCCACTGCACAAACTATTTGTTGCTTTTTCTTTCTTTCTTTCAATCACTCTCATAATCCTCTCTTACACTCCACGCACCACCACTACTCTTCCATCATCACTCTTCTCCAAACCAAGCGCAGGGTTCCTCAGATTCAGACCCAAATCCCAACTCATGGTACGCTCTTTCTTACCATCCTTCAATCATCGCATCATTCATATCCTGTTAAAACTAAATGACGCCGTTGAATTGAACACACCGTTTTGCGTTTCAGACGAGCACGTTGCGGCTATACTTGACCTGTATTCGCAACACGCTCGAAGCCGCAATGTGCCTCCAGGTACCTTCTCTCTCCCTCTCTCTCTATATATACATTTTCTCTCCAATCACGTCTTCTCTTCTGTTCTTCTTCGCTACGCTTCTAGAACTTTCCCTGTCAAGAAGTCGAAAGGCATAACAAGCCCGAGGTTGAACTCAAGTACGCTCTCTCTCTGTCTTTTGATCTAATTCAGAATGGTAAGAGAAAACGAACGAATCTAATAATAATGTAATTGAGATTGTAATTTTTGTTTTCGAAATATAATACGCCGATTCAAGATGTTCTTATTAAAAAATTCAAAACGATTAGATTGTGAATTTTGATGTGTTATGTGCAGGACCAGCCCCGAACTCCTCCTCAATCCGGTAATTTCCATATCGTTTTGTATCATTGTGTAGTAATTTCTGTTTTTAGTTTTGTTTCCATTCTATTTAAGGTATGTAACTGTGTTGTTGAATTGCCAAAATGTTATATAGGTTCTTTCTTTTTCTTATCTAATGTAGTAGTTAAGTTGATGAAAAGAGAAGTTAGGTTGATAGAAGCTTTGGTCTCAGGCTAATGGTAATTCATGCATGGTTGGGTCTTTTCGGTTTAGAATGAGTTCGGTAATATATATCTGTTTCCTAAAATCTATTCCTTCTTCAAAGTTCAAATTGGATGGTATCTAGGATTGTTGAGTCTAGCTTTTCAGGAATTTTGAATACTTGACCACTAAGCTTTTGTTTGGTAACCTTGCCCGTGCTCGTGTTTTAATGAATTTGTTCATTCCTTACGATCTTTTTCTTGGAATTATAAGGTCCTTGTAACTCAGCTTTTCACAATCAGTTTGTTACTTCTTGCCAATAGGTTTTTTACAAGTTGGAATATCTTGTAAATGCCTTTTCTTTAATTTTTATTCATATCCACCTATGGGTTGGAGAGGCCGACCCATCTGTTACTGCAGAGGTAGTAAATAGTTTGAGAAATTTGGTGCTGGTAGCTCGGCTGAAGTTGGAAGGAGTGTGTTTGTGCTTCAACACATGAGTTGATGGTGTTATGATGAAGTGTTTTAAGATTCCAATTAGAAGGAATGCTAGAGTTTGTAGGCACCATGCTTTATATTCTCTAAACCCTAGGGTTTCTTGATTGAATGGAGTGCTCAACTTCAAGACATACCCTATTCCAACATTGTCCTTGTGATGGAGGCTTCATGTAATTTATAGTGATAACTTGGGAAGATATTATAATTTGTTTCTGAGGCACATTTAATCTAAAAGAGGAATAACATGAAACAAGACTTGTCTAAAATCAGGAAAAAGGAACTGCAACGTAAATGAATACTTGCACTCAAAGGCCTGAGAGAGATCAACACAGAGAAGGTTCTTTGGTGGGGAGGATGAGATCAAAGAATCATCATTAGAAAAACAAGATGCAAATCCTCCTAAAAAATTAATGTTTTACTTTATATTGGGTGGATAATTGCTTATGTCAATTTAGTGCAAACATATATACATTTTTGGTGTTGGGCTTGGCTAGAGATCCTTTTTATATTTAAAGAAAATAAGATGAAAACATCAAACGGAAGTGGTTTAAATTTTTTTTTAAGTGATGAAAACAAATTGTTGAGATGTATCATGTAGATACTGCATTTAGGATAGCCCATATAGTTTTTAGTTAAAATTTAAAATTATTGTCTAGCATTCCATTGTACATGTTGTGCACCAAGTGCCAAATTGAGTTTAAGATCAATGAAAGAACTTTGCAACATGAATTGCGAATCACACCAAAGGAAGATGCAAAAAAGAACAAACACAAAGCTAGAAAAAGAATAAATTGTCTCATGTATTATGCAAGGTAAGTGTTTAGTTTGCATCACTTGGAGATACAATTCTCCTTTAGAAAGGGGACACATAAAACAGTTACAAGTTATTTAGAACTACAAACAAAATCATACCTAAAACATATGCAATAGCTGCTGGTCACTAGACAGTCTATCTCTCCATCATCAGACCGTCTACTCACTAGACATTTATAACTAGACGTTCTACCTTAAAAAAGAGTTCAGTACAACACAAAAGTTATTGTGGCATCAATAACCAGACTGCCTTCTTCTTAGACATCTATAACAAGACTATCTTCTTCTTAGACATCTATAACCAGATGATCTACATTAGAAAATGTTCAATACACCACCAAGATCTACAATATACAATGAAATTATTTTATTGATAATTGACAAAATAGGAGAAAAAATTCTTTGAGCACAAACACTATAAGATCTAACAGTGTTAGGTTGCTACCTTTACAATCAGGCTTTTATTATCTTTTGAGTTCTTAAATGTAATAGTGGAAAATACATTGCTAGTTTTGATATTCAAAGCATTCCTATAGTCTTGAGGATTAAGTCCAAAAACAATATCTTTATGATAGGATGGATACACAATCTGAAGAAAAAGAGTCAAAGGAAAATACAAGTGGGCCAAAAGTCTGGCGTGTGAGATGAGGGACAATAAAGAAAAAGGTGCTGAGTATTGAGACAATAACTTAATTAGGGTAAATACATGTGTGGTAAAGAATGAGAGTGGGGGTGAGTAGTGAGAAGCAATTTTAGGGACATTTCTATTAGTGGGGTCGGAGAATTATAAATGATTGCTTCTATAGTATTTCATTATTTTTGTTAATGATATATTTTGTCATTTGGACTCACATCCCTTTTGTTTTAAAGTTCATGGTTAATGTTTGTCTGTCTCTGTTTTGGATATCAAATATATACTTACTGGAAAAAGATGAGCTTGAAAACAAGTTTTTTTCTAGTCTAATATTAAGATTTTTGGAATTTACACTCTTCTGTTATTTTGCTTTTGCTATTATGTTCATCAGCAACACAAATAGGATGTGGCTTTAAGTTGTCTTCATTAGAATTAAGCCGACTCTTATCATGATAGTTGTGCCTTAATCTTAATGTCTTCTTTTACCATACCTTTCTAAATTATTGTATACTTCAATTGGATGAAGCTGAAACTTGTAGGTGATAATTGTGTCTTACTGGTTTTTGTTTGACTCTACGTTCCTAAATGGTATATCACTCTTGCATCAATGCTTCATTGGAAAAATATGTGCATTTGTTGTAACAGGTTTTGATATGTCGAAATGAGGCTGAAAAGTGCTTAATAGAAACATCTATCAATTCATTGCGGATAAGTCTCAAGGTATATTTTTTCTTGTTTGTGAGACTAATGTTTTGTTAAAATGGTTTAAAATTCAGTCTCGTCCCATGATTGTGAAGATTGATTCAGTAACATCTGTTAACAAAGTCTAGTCTGAGTATCACATCTAGTCTACTATAGTGTCTAGGAGACTGGAGCTGCTTATGACCAAATGTGTGTCGTATTGTCCATGTGTCCTATTTGTTTAGTTATAGCACGTGTACAATGTTAGTGGGGTTGGCTTTGCTTATAAATAGGGACCCTGTAATGTCACTTATATAAGAGTTTGTATAGTTAGTTAAAGTTGTTACAATTGTTAACTAAGAGCGAGAGTTCATTGAGAGAAACCTAGAATTGTAATCTTTGTGTTCATAGTGTGTTCTATCGTGGATGTAATTTGAAGTTCATTAACACTTCCATTGAATTACGTGTACAATCTAATTGCAGTTGACTCTGCGTATAAATAGAGACCTTCTAATGTCACTCGTAAATGAGTTCGTTCAGTTAGTTAAAGTTGTTACAACTATAAACTAAGAGCGAGGGTTCACTCAGAGAGAAACCTAAAGTTGTAATCTGTGTTCCTAGTGAATTCTGTCATGGATGTAAATTGAAATTCATTAACACTTCAATTAAATTACATTACTTTTTGGGTGTGATCTTTTATCTCCTTCATGCCGTCATTTCTTTCTTTTGTATTCGTTTGCGATTATCAGTTTATTGTTTGTGTGGTAGACGAACGTGCAGTAAACTTGTGTGTAATATTCACAATAATGATTGGTTTCTTAGCTGGAGGCTGCTAAATTTGTGGCGTTTCTTTAAGACATGAACTGTCCATTTGGGCTCAGAACATCTTTCATTAACTTAGTGATTTTTCTGTATGCTTCTTCCTTCTTTAAAGCTTTCCTTTTCATGGTTAGCTGTTGATGTACTACATATCAACAATGTGTAAAACTTCAGATTGATGTACTGACTAATCTATACCTCTAATGAATATTGAAAGATATTCTACACAGTGTGTTGGAAATTTGGTATAACTAAATAGGGAATGGGAAGTAGAGAAGGTGAGTAGAATTTGAGAATAATAACAGAAAAAAATGGCTTCACTGTGCTTGGATGGACCAATAAGGTGACGGGAATTGATGTGCGGCACTTGGTCAATTGTGCATTTAAACTTTATTGTACTGGCACCAGTCCAAAAATGTCATAAATTTCAATATGATACCTTTACTTTTAGAGTCAGGACTCACTATCTTAGAAATTTCAATTTGTGAGGTCCATATATGATAAACAATGCAAACTAGTGTTATTGGGTTTTTCCAGAACAAGTTGTCTATATTTTATGAAAAGTTATACCTCAGTCATATTCTTCTGAGTAGACTCGTCATGTTTACTTTGTTTATATTTGACAGGTACTGGGTGTCATTTGTTTCCTCATATAGTTAGATGTATCTACCATATAAGATCTATGTTTAGGAGTCCCTGTGTGCGTGTGTGAATAATAGGAAATCTTAAAGGCTATTATTAACTTTTCTTCACTTGTGAAATAAATTCAAATAATAGCGTCAATAGTGCAGTAATAAGAGTTTTAAAAATAATTATTTTTACTGAATATATGAATATTAATTAATAGAGATAGTGCAGTCTTCCTAGTTATCTGAACTTTCTTGGATTCTCTTAAATGAAATTATGAAAGCATCTTGAATATGTTAAAAGTAGCTCTAAATTGCTAACATAACTTTCACTTTAAAACTTTAATAAACTGAAAGTGGTAAATTGGATTTATAATTTAATTTTATCAGCAGTTGACCAAACTAATCGTTGAAAGAGATTTTGTTTGAAGCATCAAATTCACATGAGATATACCAATATTCATGTCCCTAATTCCTTGTTCTAATTTATTCTTTCTCATCCTAAGCAGGTTAAGCAGGCAGATGAACTTGAAAACATACTGACCAAGAAATTTCTTAGATTTTTGTCAATGAGAGCTGAGGCTTTCCAAGTACTCAGGAGAAAGCCTGTTCAGGTTTGTATCTATTAGCATTAAACTAGTTTTTTTTTCCTTTTCATTTTCTTTTAAATTGACAACCGTGTCTGTTGATAAATTTTCTTATTGAATAATGCAGTGTCTAGTTATTTATAATGGACATCTATTGGAGATACTTGCGTGGAGTTTCATTGAATGTTTAAATTGTAGAAGTATTTGTTGAGGTTGTTTCCTAGATATTGTGTATTGCATGACTTGAATAAATGAGATGGAGGAGATCAGTGTATCCAACCTACACTGTTGTGCTTTTTTATTGGTGTATATATTATATTATATATATATATATATATATCTATATATGCACATACACACATAAGAGTTACAAAATAAGGCAAGGCACATCCCACCCTAACCCTAAAGTTGGGTACATACAAAAGAAATAATAATAAAATAACATTACATTTTAACAGCATCATTCTAAGGTTGTGCTTTGATTGATGACTTATCATTATTACTAAAATTTGACAAAAGCAATAGGTATACCAGATTCACTGAAATTCTGTTACTTATTATTCATTTCCAAGGTAGTGCTTGGTTTAAAAGGTGAAAGAAATCCTCTACAGACATAAAACGGGGACTTGCAAAGCTATCCTTGCGTTTAATATTGTTTTCTTATATTTTGGCACTGATTTATATATTGAAAATACTGCATAGTGTCTATTTATGAGTGTTTTTTAAATTCTATGGTGGATTATTTACCTTCCAAAGAGTTTTTTAATTCACGTGTGAATAATTATTACTAAGAATCACAACATTGTTGGGGTAGTTTACTTTGTTCATATTGTTAATGATTATAGTCGAAGATCCCACATCGATTAGGGATAATGATATTTCATAGTATATAAGTGGTGCAAACCTGTTTTATAAGGTTGAGCCAGACTTAAAGTCAACTACTTAATATGATATTATAATCATTTAGAGCCTATACTAACGAGAGTTTGTTAGACTTATCAGGTCACCCGCTATTGGGTTGTTATCGGACCACCCATAATATATAGTCACACACACGTGTTGACAAATGTCGACGTGAGGGAGGTGTTTTAGAGATCTTACATCGATTAGAGATAATGATAATTCGTAGTATATAAGTGGGTGCAAAACTCGTCTTATAAACCAATTTTATAAGGTTAAATTAGGTTTAAAATGCATTTCTTAATAAGTCTCACCTTATAAGTTGGTTTTATAAGGTTGAATTAGACTTAAAAGTCCACTTTTTAATAATTCTAAATATAATTTTGTTTTCACTAGGTAGAAGACAATTTCTTTTATCATACTTCTGTTTTCTTGGTAACTTGTCAGTGACCATTGATGTCATCTTGTTGTTTCTCTTGGCAGGGATATGACATTAGCTTCCTTATAACAAATTACCACTGTGAGGATATGCAGAAGCACAAACTCATTGATTTTATAGTGCAATTTATGGAGGCAAGAATCTTGTTGACCCAATAATTTGGATTTGCATTTTATCACGTGACATGTAGTGATTATCTAAATTAGGGATACTGATTGGTTCAAAGAACACTATAACATGCAGAAATAAAATAAAATATAATAAATAGAATAACATTTTGATATTCTTTATTGAATGTTAGATACTACTAAACCTTATACGTAAACTTTCAAACGGGGTATAAATGATTTGCTTACAGATTTTTCCTGCCAGATTGGTATTTGGTATACTGCACTTAAAAAGATTTACTGATATTTTGAAACAGCAAGATGATGTTTTTGCTTGCTTTTTATTACCTTCCGACATATAAATGACTACTTTCATCGATCTTTTGTACTTTATATAGGATATTGTCAATATTAAAAAAATGTTTCTTCTACTTAGTTCTGGTTAATTGTTGGAAATTTAGTATAATAATGGCCTTCAAATTACAGGACATTGATAAAGAGATAAGTGAGCTCAAAATGTCGGTGAACACAAGGGGGAGGCTTGTTGCTACAGAATTTTTGAAGCAGTTTATCTGATGCCTTAGACTAGTTGAAACTGCCAAATCCGTGTAAATTGTACTTTGCAGGTCTAGTTTCACTTCACTTATCAAGTGCTTTGCCCCATGAGCCAATGGTATGTGGTTTTATTATATTTAAGAGAATTGAAGAATAAATTTTGTAGAGCTTAGTACAGTATATAAAGAAGTTCTGACAAACCTGCATGTCATTCGGAGTAATTGAAGCTACTAAAAGTTAGCACATTTGTCACTAAATTATTTGTTTTTTCGCCAATTTATCACTTCAGTTTTTTTTATTCATTATTACTATTCATGTTTTATCATCCAAGTTCTTTTCATAGATTTTATATTTTTTCGAAGTCTTTTCACATTTTACTTATTTTAAAATTCATAGTAAAACAATGATACTTTTTAGAGGCTTGTCATAATTTTGATACACATTTAAAAAATTATAAGCAAAAATAAAAGAAAATGAATTTTTTTGTGCGAGAAATGTGTGAGAAAAAAGAGATTAAATAATAAATTTCTAGGATAATAATAGTTAAATAATAAAAGATGCAATTAAGCCCAATTTAAGGTTGTGACTTTTTTTTTCAAATAAAATATATTTATTACATCTAAAATTCAATCCACTTGTATCAATGTGTTGCCTCCCGTGTCTCTCTCCTTCCTATTAAGTTATTTTTCAATTTTTACCAATACCACGTACTTATGTTTTCAGATATTGTTTTTAAATAAGAATGACAGAAATTGTACTTATATTAAACTCATGGACATCCTTTAACTTCTAGAATATATATTACTTTGGTTATATATATTTTTTAATAAAATCACATTCATGTGTCTTTTAATTTTTAAATATATATTCATCACTTCATTGATTTAAATATAAAATGTGCATTTCGATCAAGGTTCTAGATGACTTACAAGGAATTGTTGAGCATGCCAGAGATGGCAGATAAGTTGAAATTTCTCCCAAAATCTAAAAGGAACTTGGGTCGCGAAAGGAGACATGGTGATAGTTCTACAAAGGGTTTGGGTATGATGTGGAACATTGTATAGCTCTGGGCTATCAGTTAGCAGGCTTGGTAAAGGACGGATTCTTAAAGGAATATCTGGAAGGGAACCAGGAGGGGTCGAAGGAAGAGAGTGTTAGAATTGTAGGCCTTAAACAAGAGGGGATGAATTGTTTTCAAACGTTTTTCGGAAGTTTTGAAGGTATGAAGAGAATCAAAGAAGAATCCCAGCCAAAGGAATAAAAGAATGCAAGATAGAAAACAATTTTAATTGAATTTCATAAATTCAACAGGTTGTTTCTGCGATTGAACCGGTTGTTTCTGCGATTTAACCGGTTGTTTTTATCAGCAGTGTATAAAAACAACTAAAAATAGATATACAAGAGTTAAGGGAGAGAAAAAATCACACAAGCAATTTTATACTGGTTCACTCTTATACCAAGAGCTACATCCAGTTCCCAGAAACCTCTGGGTATGCACTAAGTAATCAAAAACCAAATTACAAACACACAACCACCAAAGAAGTGATATTGAACCCCTTAAAAACACACACTTCCTTTGGCACACACAATCACACCACAAATCAGAAAACCCTCTGATTATGTGAACACAAGTCCTTAAAGAAATACAATTGAAGGAAGAAATAGGATTGATCACACCTGGTACAAATCAAATCAAAGTACACAACAAGTCTTATTTTACTCTTAGAGAATGTTCTCGCCGGTTGACTCAGCCGCCATTGACTTTAAAGGCAGATGGTGGCTCCTCCTATCTCCTAGTGGTTTCTGCTCTCTCTTTGGGTAGCTGAGAGTGGCTCCATTGAAACAGAGGGGGCCCTACCTGTTGATTGCACTCCGACGATCAAGTCAGTACTGGGCTAGAAACAATAAGTATGTGAAAGCAGTTTCAGTCTTAGAAACGACGTACCTTTTCTAGGGTTCTTACCACCATTTATATAGGATGTATTAGGTCAAATTCCCTATCCCTCAAGGATCTTTCCTTAAGTGGAATTAGGGTTCACTGGCGAGGCATCTTGTGACGCGTTGCACAAGCTTAGCGCAGCCGCGTCACAAAACTTGCCTCTTCTGGAGTGCAATCTTTCTAACAGCGCTGTGGCGCCATTTGTTTTGTGGGTGCCCTAATTATTCACGTGCCATGCATGCAGTCTTTCCATGTAAACCCTAACCATTTTGGGCCTTAGCGCCTCTAGGGAACACTTGCTTGTGTCGTACCCGAATGTACTATACACACCCCATGCATGATCCTCTCGTGATTTAGGTATTTTTGGTATTTGTGTGTTAACTCATGTTAACTCATACTATTTGTGGGGCCTAGCTTACGTGGCCCACCATTACTATCAGACCATCGATGTCCGAGTTCCGATGTCTTTCTCTGGCGTCGATGACCGAGGTCTGGCCTGTACACAAGCCCCCCAGGCTCGAGCTGTAACTTGTTTTAGCGAAGAGGCTAAGTGATTGCCTATGACGACCTATGTGACACTTTAGGGACGGGACGTGAACAGTGCACCGAAGTGACGTCTCACCATACCTTTTCCACCAGCGTACACGTGGCAAGATCAACGACTAAGGCTCGTTTCCGCTTGCGCTTCTTCATATACGTTAAACCCCCCAAAACCCCTACGCTCTTTCACTGTTTCATTACTTCACTTAGCATTTCTCAAGCACTTTTTGCTCCCAGCACGCTTTCTCTTCTTCCTCAACCACTTCAACCCTTCGAACCCTAATTGCTCAAAGGTACGATTTTTATTTTATGATTGCCCCTGCTTTATGATTTTGATGCTCATTATCTACTATAACTGTTTTGGGACTGTTTATGTTTTCTGCATTTTATGATTCATGCTATTCGTTTTCACGTATTCTCTGTTTTTCTATATTCCTGAGTCGCACCATCTTCTTCCTCTAAACCTTCGTTTTTTCTTCTTCTTTTTATCCTCTCCTTCCTTAGCTCTTCTTTTCGAGATGGCTCGAACCCAAACTACACCAAACCCACCTCCCTCCATCGACTACAAATCGCTTTACCGCTGGGCTCCCGATAGCCTTCTCACAGAAACATCTCAAATCACCTCCTTTAAGAACATAGAGGCGTACAAAGAAGGTGAGTCTGATGAGAAGTATCACATTTTCTGGAGGGAGCATGATAGGTTTGTGAAGGTTCTGCCTTGTAGGGAGGGCGAACCCCCGCGCAGACCCTGAAGACCCCTTTTTCTTCATGTACTCGACCACCTTCAAAAGGCTCAAGCTTCGCCTTCCATTCACGGGGTTCGAGCGTGCGCTACTGACCGAGGTCAATGTGGCCCCTGCCTAGCTGCATCCCAACAGCTAGGCATTCGTCAGGACCTTTGCCATCCTCTGCAACCACTATGGCCATATGCCATCGATGGATGTTTTCTTGTACTTCTTTGAAGCGAAGAATCTAGGAAAGAAGCTGTGGATGAGCTTCAATGAAGTTGCTGGGAGAGTTCTTCTGACTCTCTTTCAACAGTCTTACAAGGGCTTCAAAGGGAAGTTCTTCAAGATAGGGTGCAGCAAATTCGATCCCACTTTGCTGGACGAGTTCCCACTCTACTGGGTGGAGAAACCAAGGCTCAAGAAGCCTCGGAGCCTTGAGGACTTTACCCCGCCCGATCGTGAGGTGTGCGAGTTCCTTTCCAGCTTGGGAGTGATGTTTAGCACCACTAAATTAATCAAGCTTTAGTACAACCCCAAGGTTCTCAAGTCTTATATTGGTACTTGTTTCCCCTTTCTTCTGCCTTTACTTGTCTTTACTTGTGTGTTGTGCTGGTTTAGTCTCTTATGTATTGTTGTTTTCTTGTGTAGGTATGGTGCGTAATACTGAAAATAGGAGGCAGCTAGCTGAAGTGGCCCTCCAACGCAAGGCTGCTCCTGGCCCTTCTGATGCCGATGCCCCTACTGCGGCTGCTAATGCCCCAAGCCCTTCTACTCCAGCCCCTGTAGATCATAGGCAGAAGGGGGTGGTTGAGGCCACTGCCTTTGAGGACGAGGAAACCTGTTCAGGCATCGTCTTCAAGAGGAAAAGAAAAGCTGATGCCGCGGTGCCTGCGAACTTAGCCTCGGGCGACCGCGCTCCCTCCTTTAGGGAAAACCCCCCAAGTGCCTATTCTCCCTGCGACATCGTGGTACACGAAGGTGGGGGGGAGAGCACCCATGGAGGTGATCATGGCGCACCTTGTAGGCGTAGCACGAGTCAATAAAATTGATTCAGTGGAAAAGGTATTATCACTCGTTTTATCATGTACTTCATTTGCTTTTTCATTTTCTCTTTTAATTCTCATTTTTATTTGGTCCTCATGAATCTCTTGGGGAGAGAGGGGTTTTAAAGTAACCTTGCGCCCTTGGAAGGAAAAAGACATTGTGTTGGATAGGCCATCATGTAAAACATGTCTATCAGATTGCCAAGGCCTTCCTAAAAGAAGATGTGTTGCTTCCATGGGCACAACATCACATAAAACCTCATCTTTATACTTTCCTATTGCAAAGTTAATGAGGACTTGTTTGTTAACCATGATTTCACCTTCGACACTAAGCCATTGCAATTTATAAGGCTGGGTATGAGAGATAGTGGGTAAGTTTAACTTCTCCACAACTCTTGTACTAGCCACATTAGTGCAAATACCCCCATCTATAATCAAGGAACATAACTTGTTGTTGATAAGACAGCGAGTATGGAAAATATTTTCTCTTTGGGTATCATCCAAAGATTTCGGAATTGTGGCCCACATTCGTCTGATCATCAATAAGTCACATTCACAAGGTATTTCACAATCATGATCACTGAGGGTTTTTGAAGGAGAAGGGGAATTAGATCTAGATGAGTTATCACTATGTTCATTAACTACTTGATCCCCCTTAACCATCATGGTGCGTTTGGATGGACAATCGGCCGCGATATGACCATAGCCTAAACATTTAAAGCATTTTTTACTTGAAGATTTAGTGGGAGATTTGGAAGTACAAGGTGAATGTTTAGACTCCTTTTTAAAATTGGAAGGAAAAATTGAAGTAGATTTGTGTTTATTTTTCCAAGATGAGTGGTAAAAGCCACCATTATGAGATTTTTTTAAAAGAATTTTTCCTTGCAATTTGAGATTCTACTTTGATAGCAAGGTGAACCAAATTTGTAAAGAAGAATATTCTTGAAGCTCTACCACATCTTGGATGTCCCTTCTAAAACCACTAACAAATCTAGCCATTTTAGCTTCATCACTTTCATTCATATCAACCTTGATTAAAAGCGTGTCAAGTTCTTCAAAATAATCATTCACACTAAGCGTGCCTTGATGAAACCTTTGGAGTTTCAACAAAAGGTCTTTCCTAAAGTGTGGAGGGACAAATCTAACGCGCATACATGCTTTTAAATCATTCCAAGAGACCACGAACGACCTCTTGTTTAGACCAATGTCCATGAGAGTCTTATGCCACCATTGCATGGCATAGTCTAAAAATTCTAAAGAAGCTAGTCTAACCCTTTGGTCATCTAGGACCTCATGTACATGAAAGATTTGATCAACTTTGACTTCCCACCCCAAATATACATTAGAAAGCTCTGATATCACATGATGTGAGTTAAATCAAGCATAAACACTTTGAATACTTTGAACACAACAAAACATGTGAAGGAAGACAACAATTAAAGGTACAAATAAATGCTAAAACACTTAAACCAAAATTAACAACACCAAAACAGAATTGAACTCAAGGAAGCTTAAGGAATCATCAATGGAGACAAAGCCTTCCAAAATGATGAACCAAACTCAATAAGAGTGATATCTCCTTGCGAACAACAACTAGAACAAGAATTACCGAACAAATTTGAAAGAAAAACACAATTAACCGAACAAAATTGAAAGAGGAATACAATTAACCGAACAAAATTGAATTCTAAGAAGAACAACCGATTGAATGAATAAGGCAAAGTGAAGGAAGATGAACTTATGTGGTTGTAGCATGGTTTGGGAACGGACACGCCACTTGGAGGTGAAGATCCAAGATAAGTGTTGGTAAGCCGCCACTTGAATGCTCCCAATGCATCACAAGATGAGACAAAGAAGAGGAGAACAGGTCTCACACCAAACACTCACAATTTGAGCATAGTTTCAATACTTCAAAATTTAACTTGTGTTTACAATGACCAAGCACCTCTATTTATAGCTTTAGAGGGCTGAAATGAAAGTGAAACAAATTCAGAATTCCCTCCTAATTCTAATTCAAATTTGTAGCCAATCTTGAGTCACATGGGAGGTGTGACCTTTTTCTACTTTGACACCTCCTAAAAGCTACACCTACACCTACTCTTTTATGTCACATGGAATGTGTGATTTTGTTTTGTACATTAGCGCCCCTGATTTAATATCTACACCTCCCTTTTAAAGTTCTACTAAAAACTTCACAAAAGAAATTACAACTAGAGACATCCAATGATGCTCATTTATTTAATGCTTGTGCCCTTGCTCTTATTATCTTCTGAAGCATGATGGATGTTCATGTGTTCGCTTGGGTCTCAGTGTGGGCTTGGGCTTTGGGCTTGGGCCTCCATATTAAGAACACTAATAAGAAGAACTTCAAGTGTTGTGGTCCTTGACCATTCCTCCTATTGATGGCTTCTTTATTTGCTTGTTGAGATGACCCTTCAAGTATAGCATCCTTGGTCGTCTTCATGTATTTTTTATTCTCATCAGGGTGGGCCTTTCGCATCACCAGGTCGGCGACCTGGAACTGCCGAGGTCTCACCTTGTAGCTGTACTTGTACTCCACCCTTCTCTTTAAGGCTTCATCTTTAATTCTTGCTTCTTCCCTGACTTCATCCAGTAGATCCAGGTTCATCTTTCTTTCTTTGTTGGATTCCTCAGCCACAAAGTTCTGGAAACGTGGTGAGTTCTCCTGGATCTCTACAGGAATCATCGTGTCCGAACCATACACCAAGCTAAAGGGTGTTTCCTTGGTAGTGGACTGGGGAGTGGTGTGGTAAGCCCACACAATTCTAGAAACCTCTTATGCCCAGGTCCCCTTGACCTTCTTCAACCTTCTCTTCAAACCTCTGAGCAGAACTCGGTTGGTAGACTCGACTTGTTCATTCGTCTCAGGGTGTTCGACTGATGCAAACATCTGCTTTATCCTAAGCTCTGTACACAACTTGGCCAACGTTGTCTTGCAAACTGGGTACCATTATCGAACACCAACCGTTTTGGGACTCCAAAACGGCACACTATGTTCTTCCACACAAAGTGTTGGACCTTTGTGGGTTGTGATCTATGCTATTGGCTGAGCCTCTATCCACTTTGTGAAGTATTTTCTGGCAACCACTAAAAGGAATGGACCTAGAATGTCGATCCCCCAGGTATGAAACGACCATGGGCTATAGATCAATCTCAGCTCTTCTAGGGGGGCCTTGTGCCAGTCAGCTTGTTGCTGGCACTGCTTGCACAATTGTGAATACCTCGTGCAGTCTCCCCTCATGGTTGGCCAGTAATATCTTGCACAAATTGCCTTCGACGAGAGAGCTCGACCACCGATGTGACTCCCGCATATCCCTTTGTGAAGTTCTGCCATAATGCACGTACACTGCTCACCATTTACACATATCAGGGAAGGGTCAGAATACCCGTGTTTGAACAAACTCCCGTCGATCAGGGTGTATTTGCTCGAATTTTTCTTGACTACTCTAGCCTCTGTGGGTTCCAGCAGGAGTATCCCATCAACCAAGTAGCATCGGTAGGGTGTTATCCAAGTTTCGCCTCCTTCAACTAGGCAAACTTGCATTGATTCTTCCCCTGGTAATGCGTATCTGCTTATTATGGGCGTTTTCAAGGTTTCTTGAGTCAACGATCGGTGACTTCTCTTAACACCTTCTGAGGTGCTTATCTGATGGACTTCCATTGTGCTGTCTGTGTGGTACGAGGTCTTCTCAGGGTTTCCTGTATGACTGTCCTTTGCCTGCCCCCCTTGCCTAAACTGGCGAGCTTTGCTAGCAAGTCAGCTCGGGCATTCTGTTCTCGAGGGACATGTACTAACTCGAACATCGCGAAAGTCTCCCTTAAGATCTGGACATACTGTAGGTATGCGGCCATCTGAGGGTCTTCTTCTTGGTACTCTCCCGTAACCTGCCCTGTTACCAACAGGGAGTCACTCTTTGCCATCAAACACTTCGCCCCCATCTCTTTAGGCAGCATCATTCTAGCTATCAGGGCCTCATACTCCGCCTGGTTGTTACTGGCCTTGAAAGCAAACCGCAGGGCCTACTCGACCAGCAACCCATTTGGTCCTTCCAAAATGGCACCAGCTCCGCTACCCTGTTGGTTAGAGGATCCAACTACGGAGAGGACTCACCTGAAACCTGCTTCCTCTTGGTGCGTGGCGGCCGAGGAGAGCTCTACTACGAAGTCAACATAAACCTGGCCTTTGATAGGTCCTCTGGGTTCGTACTGCACATTGAACTCTGATAGCTCCACCGCCCGCCAAATGTTCTCTGAACAATGTTCAGAATTGATCGAACGAAGTAATGTGTCCGTCAGGAAGACTGACGAACCAGTCCAACGTTGTGCCTACCAGCGTACTCATGAATAACTTACAATGCACGACGTCGGAGCTTCCAGAAAGCATCATCTGGGTGTGGAAAGTTGTAATATGGGCCTCTGGGTCTTCTACACCTTTGAAGGTGACCTTCGGGCCCATGAACACTGCTGATATGACATTGTCCATGATCACCTGTGAGAACGACATAGGGTGAGTCCTAACTTGCATGGGCAGGGCCCGCTCGTCCACCGTATGTTCTCCTACATTTTGTAAACTCATGCTTAGTTCCTCATTGGTTCTGCACAACTCTTCATTGCTACCCTGTGACGCGGCTAGGTCGACCTGAAAATGATCCTAATCAACCTTAGACGCTGCTACCGCCTGCTGAAGGGCACACATGGTCTCCATGAGTTGTTGCACGGTGACGTTGTCCCCTCCTTTTGGCATAGCCGATCCTTGCCTCATGTTCCTCATGTCGCTAGGTGACTCTTAACACGATTGTGGATGGGCCCTAGTTTTATCGCGCCCCACGGTGGGCACCAAATGTTCTCGTCGATTGACTCAAAAGCAGATGGTGGCTTCTCCTATCTCCTGGTGGTTTCCACTCTCTCTTTGGGTAGTTGAGAGTGGCTCCGTTGAAACAAAGCGAACCTACCCGTTGATTGCACTACGAAAATCAAGTTAGTACTAGGCTAGAAACAATAAGTATGTGAAAGCAGTTTCAGTCTTAGAAACGACGTACCTTTTCTAGGGTTCTTACCACCCTTTATATAGGTTGTATTAGGTCAACTTCCCTATCCCTCGGGGATCTTTCCTTAAGTGGAATTAGGGATCATGTACCAGCGCTGTGGCGCCATCTGTTTTGTGGGTGCCCTAATTATTCACGTGCCATGCATGCAGTCTTTCCCTGGAAACCCTAACCCTTATAGGCCTTAGCGCCTCCAGGGAACAGTTGCGTGTGTCGTACCCGAATGTACTATACACACCCTATGCATGATCCTCTCATGATTTAGGTCTTTCTGGTATCTGTGTGTTAACTCATGTTAAGTCATACTGTTTGTGGGGACGAGCTTATGTGGCCCACCATTACTATCAGACCACCAATGTCCGAGGTCCGATGTCTTTCTCTGGCGCCGATGACCAAGGTCTGACCAGTACAGAGAAAAATCCAAAGCCTTAAGCAATCTTGAAGAAAACTTGATTTCAAAAACTGATCTTGTAACTCTTTTGTTATGAGTGTATAATAGAACAATTATACTCCAAGCAGCAGTTAAAAGCATTTCTTATTAAAGTCAAATTAGTTTGAAAACATTTAAAGCAGATTTAACAAACTTAACATAATTCTGTTAAGGCAGTTAAAAATAGTCGGTTGTTTTGTCGAAACAACTGATTGAACTGGTTTGACATCAAAGTCAACCAAGTTAAAATATGCCAAAACCAGTTTAAAAACCTTAAGTATGAAACAACCGAATGAAACGATAAAACAAATGGTTGTTTTTCTGCTTCTTCATAAAACACTCTTTTAAAAAGATTTGAATTAAACCAACTTGTGGATTCAAACTAAGAGTGAATTAACAAATTCAAACTACCCAGAACACACCCAACTAAGCTACAATTAGCCTTCAAGCAATCCATGGAGATTTGGTGTCATCGAAGCTCTTCTTCAACAATCTCCCCCTATTTGATGAAGACAAATCTCTGATTTTCTTTGTTGAGTTCTGTTTGAATTTGAAGGTACCTATAAAACAATCAAAACAACAGTACCAGAGAGTATTAGCAATTAAAAACAACAATCAATCAACAATTAAACTAACATATTCTCCCCCTATTTGTCTTCACAAGTAGAGTAAAACAGTTTGATAATATCAAGTTTAAGAAAGATTTTGATAATCAACAATTCCCAACTCATTTCTTAACAAAAAAGAACCCGTCTTTTGGGAAAGACTTGGTGAAAATGTCCGCCAACTGCTTTTCTGTTTCAATAAATTCCACTTTACAATCTCCATTACTGACATGATCCCGGATAAAGTGATGTCAAATCTCAATGTGCTTTGCTCTGGGTGTTGAATCTGATTTTTGGTGAGACTTATAGCACTTGTGTTATCACACAACAAAGGCACCTTGCTAACATGCAGTCCAAAATCTTCCAACTACTGCTTGATCCAAAGAATATGTGCACAACAGCTCCCAACAACAATGTACTCAGCTTCTGCAGTTGACACAGCCACACAAACTTGCCTTTTGCAACTCCAAGATATAAAACTTTAGCCAAGTAAATGATAAGTCCCACTTGTGCTCTTTCTATCCAATTTACATATTGCAAAATCAGAATCAGAATATCCAACTAAATGTATAAAAGAATATGAAGGATACAATAAACCCACAAATGTTGTTCCTTTTAGATATTTCAGGATTCTCTTGGCAACTTTATAATGAGATTCCCTTGGATTAGATTGAAATCTTGCACAAAGACAAACAACAAACATGATATCAGGCCTACTTGCAGTGAGATAAAGCAAGGAGCCAATCAACCCCCTGTATTTAGTTTGATCCACTACTGTTCCAGTTTCATCAACACTCATGTAGCTGCTTGTAGACATTGGTGTTGTTGCAGCTTTACAATTTTCCATCTCAAACTTTTTGAGAATCTCTTTGCAATACTTGGATTGACATAGAAAAATGCCATCCTTAGTTTTCTTGACTTGTAATCTCAAGAAGAAAGACAACTCACCCATCATTGACATCTCAAACTCCCCCTGCATGGCTGCCACAAACTCTTTACATAAGCTATCATTAGTAACACCAAAAATAATATCATCAACATATATTTGTACTAAAATAATATCAAAATTAGACTTCTTAATGAAAAGAGTCTCATCAATTTTCCCCTGTTCATACCCATGAGACAAAACGAAATTGCTAAGTCTCTCTTACCATAAGAGCTTGTTTCAACCCATATAAAGCCCTTTTCAGCTTGTACACATGATTGGGAAGCAAATGATCCTCAAATCCAGGTGGTTGTGATACATATACCTCTTCATTGATAATTCCATTCAAGAAGGAACCTTTCACATCCATTTGAAATAATTTGAACCCACTCATACATGCAAAGGAAAGCAGCAACCTTACAACCTCCAATCTGGCTACAACAACAAATGTATCATCATAGTCAATTCCCTTTTCTTGGTTGTACTCTTTGGCAACAAGTCTAGCTTTGTTCCTTGTGATCACTCCAGATTCGTCTAACTTGTTCTTGAAAACCCACTTGGTTCCAATGATGTTCATCTGATCTGATATAGGAACCAAAGTCCACACATCATCTGATCTGATCAGGTTCTTTATCAGTGGACAAGACCTTACTAGATTTGGGGGCAAGCATAAATTTAATTCCTTTGGAAATGATGAAAAAATAGTTGAACCAAGATGAAACTATAATTAACAGACAAATCAATCAAATATTCTTATGGTGTGGTTGAAGATGTTCTTGTTAAGGTGGATAAATTCATATTTCTTATGGATTTTTTTGTGATGGACATGGAAGAAGATGAGGAGGTTTCCTTTATACTTGACAGACCTTTCATGAAGACTGTTATAATCATAATTGATGTTGATGAGGGAAAACTTAAAGTAAGAGCACAAAATGATGAGGTAACCTTTAATCTTTTGGAAGGTTTGACAAATTATAATGCAGGGAAGGAATGCTCACAAAGAGATACAACAAAGGAAGTCTTTCCTAATACTAAAGATACAACAAAGGAAGTCTCTCTAACAGGAGGTGACTAAAGAAAAGGATGAGTATAGACCTGGGAAACCCATAATGCTTAGAGAGGCTAAATTACAAAAAAGGTTGAAGAAAAAAGGGTCAAGATTATGAGTTATCAAAGAACTCAAGACTGATGGAACCATTGAACTTAAAAGCCCATATTCGAGAAGGACAAAAGTTGTAACTAGGAAATTGTTGCAACAAAAAGGTCATCCACCTTGATAAAAATAGTTGTCAAGCTATATGACGTTAAATAAAGCACTTGCTAGGAGGTAATCCAATATTATTATTTTGTTTAATTTCTTTATTTTGTTGTTATGATAGGATTTATGTGTTTTTGAAAACAAATGTAAAATTTCGTGTAGGGAATCTCGCCCAGGCATGATACACCACATCCAGACGAGTTGAGTTTTAAAAGTTAGGTGCTCTCTGAGCAATCTCGCTCAAGCGTGATACAACAGGCACAAGAGAGATGAGTTTAAAAAAGTTGGGTGATCTCTGGATCAATCTCGCTCTGGCGAGATATTTCACACACAAACGAGATCCCACTTACAATGTTTTTAAATGGGAGAAAGGGCTCATTTGTCCCACATTTTAGAAACCCTTGGTGAGAGTTCCCTAAATTGCGATTTTGCTCTCTAAACTTTGTTCTCATTATCAATTCTTTCTCTTCCAAGTTCAATCTCTTGCTCAATTTGTGCTATGTAAGTGTTTTGCATCTATTATATGCCTTAATTCCTTTTTCAAACTATGGATTAATGTTTTTATTACAATTTTAGGGGATTTGGGGTTTTAGGTTTTGTACTGAGCACGATCTCGGTCCATGCACTTTGGTATGGTCAGCTCGGTTTTTGGGCCAACCTAGGCCCAAAGGGTGGGCCATGAGCTCGGCCAAGTGCTGGTAAGACAACTCAAAAAGATATTTCAAATAGAAGAAATATTTTGTTTCTTTATAACACATACGATAATTAAAAAGAAAATAAAAGCTGCTGAGAATAATGTTGTTAGCACCCGAGAATAATGGTGCACATGTAAGACCAAATATTTTCCTGTTGTAAGCACCCAAAGATAAGAGGTGCACATGAAGAGGTTATTTTTCTATTAGGATTGTATGCTTTCTGTTGATATTATGTTCTCATTAGTAGAAGTTGTTGAAGGAAAATCTATAAAAGTGGTTTGAGACCCCCGATAAACGTACACTATTTTTGAATACTTAAGACTGAAACTGATTAATTATTTTGTATGCTCTCACTGACTTGATTGTCATAGTGTGCTCAACATGTAGAGTACCCTCTGTCCCAACAGAGCATTGTTCTAGTGCACCAAAAGGAGATAAACCTGAAGCGGAGCTCTCCGTCCAATCCAACCGAGGTCAATCGGCGATAACAGGTTTTATAATGAGTGTTTTAAATTTATGATATAAATGTGATTGCATAGCATTGGTATATGATTATGGAAGCTTGTTTCTAATTTTGGATGGTTAGTTAGGTCCCAATTACTCATTAAATTCAATTTTGGAAATGCACATGAAGTGTTTGATAAAATGCTTCTTTGAACATTATATTGCAAAACATGTGAATTAGTTGAGTTTTTGGATACATATTTTTACGGTTGTTAAATTAAAAATTAATGTTTTGAAGATTGGTGTATCTAACTATAATGTTGCAGCAAATGTGATGGACAAAAAGCACTGCAGCCCAAATTGCTAAAAGGAAAAGGGTGAGAATCGAATCTCCTGAACCACCATCACGAAACAGGTTTAGGAACAAAGAAAAACAAAGGAGATATGAAGAGATAAAAAATTGGGTTTTCATTACAGAGAGAAGAGTACAACTGCAACCGGAGCAATATGATTTTTAAATGGGTTGTAGAGAAGGGACTGGATGAGGCTAGCACGGACCTTAAGCAACTATGATCCTAAAGTAGTTCATGGGTTCTATGCCAATGCCTAGACGGGAGGTGTGGGAACTCAGGAAATGAGATCAAGAGTAAGGGGAAGATGGGTGGCCTTTGATAAAGATTCTATTAGTGCCATTTTGGGAGATCCTTTGCAACTGAGAGTTGAAGGTGTCTGTACTTATCACCAACTAAGAGCTAAAACCTATGGCTTTAATGATGATGAAATGGCAAGGGAAATATGTCAAGCCAATCACTCCTATCATATAAGCCAGTTGGGAAACCATGAAGAATTTTAAGGAAACACATGAAAACCCTATCTCAAGTTTGGATGGTATTCATGCTAGCTAACATGGTGCCAAGACCTAAATATTCCCAGGTGTCATCTTCTTGAAAGAGGACTATTCTGTTGATGTTGTTAAGATTATTTATCATGAAATATATAAATTTGTTAGATTAGAAGTTATCCAGAATAATCAGAGGGAAAGGGTTCTTTGGGGTTTCCTACTTTAATAATTGCTCTCTATGTAGCTCATGGGGTTGAGGTAAACCCATCAACAAAAATCGAACCTCCAATTGATTTGAAATTTGTTGTGAATAATTGTACTTCTACAGAGGAACAAGCTCCACAAGCTGGTGATGTTCCTATTCATCATTCACCATCCATCACCCTGGTTCATCATCATCCTTCAGGGAAGATAGGATACTGGAATAAATATAGCAAGTGAAATTGAAGCAAAGGGCCATTTTAGAGCATATACAAATGTAGGAGAGTGTAAGTCATAGAGGGATAATGCAATTGCATCAAGATTTTCTACCAAATTTTCCTCGAGGGCAACCCAACCCCTACATGCCTCCAGATCAATTTGAAGCTTATGTAGCTTGGGCTGGGGACAAGTTCTATTATTCAGGGGCAGATCTAGTAAATGAAGTAGGGTCATCTACAGTTGTAGATGAAGAATTTAATATAGAGCTGGATGAGTTCCTAGGAAGAGAGGATTTAGTAAAAATATGTTTTTTTTTGCAATTATTTTATTTTTTATTTTTAGTTATTTAAATTTTGTTTTATTTTTTTATTTCTGTTTATTTGCTTATTTTCTTATTTTGCTATTTTGTTTTAAATGGCTTGTATTTTTATTCTTCAATAATTTTCTTTGCTTATTTGCTTACTTTTGTTATTTTTATTGCTTGTATTATTTTTCTTGAATCATTTTCAATTTTAATTAAATTGTTGAGTGGTTTTCTAGTTTTATTTTTGTTAAATAAATAAGAACTTCAATATTAAATATCAATTGTGGGAAAGAAATACTTTGTGTTTAAATATTAAATAGTGAAATGAATTAGACATATCTTAGAAAAGAAAATTTGATTGAATCCCTATTCAAATGTAGTTGAAATTGTGTACATGAAAATTTAATAGGATGATTGATTAGAACGGAGAATGACAAAACAATAAGGAATGAGTAAACAAAGTGAGTGTGTGAACCTTAAACAATTTTGAGAGTTTTGCTGATGAATTGACAATTATGGTTGCTTAATTTTTATTTTTATGTTACATCTTAAAAGAGCATAAAGATGATTGAGGCAATTGTGTTAACCAGGAACCCAAAAACAAATAACCAACCTTTATCTTATTATAATTCAATTTTTTATCTCCTTTGAGCCAAGAATTTTTGTTATTATGACACCCTAAATCTTTAATGATATATTTTCCTACTCATTGGCATGTTTAAAGAAGAAGAATATAGATGCAATATATATAGAAAAAAGAATTATTTGTTCTAATTGTTGAAAGCTGAAATAGTTGGAAATAAGAAGAATCTACTCCTATTGATGGAAAAAAAGAGAAAGAAAAAAAAGGGAGAAAGAAAAATTCATGTTAGAATGATGAATAAGTAAAAATAAAATGAGGAAAAACGTGAAGTCAAAGAAAATGGTGATTAGATAACACATATGATACTATAATTGGATTGTAGGTATGTTCTTCTTCTTTAAAATGTGCATTTTGTTTTCTGAAAAACCAATACTTTTTGGAAGGTCAGACACATTATAACCCTGTTAAAGACCTTAAGATTCATGCTTCTAATATGTTTGTGATATGAAGATGAAATGAAAAGCAACTATGATTTGTTATGATTCAGTGAAAATAGAGAGATACACTTACCTATGAGCATATGAGAAGAAATTCCTTGATGAATTGTCATTTCATTATTTTGGTTTGATCCTAGAACTTGTTTTTCCTATATTTGAATTTGGAAGCAACATAAGTTTCTTATTTAATCTACTGTTTAGTGAATAAAGTTGTTTTGATATTTAAATTCAAATATGATTTTGTTATATTCATTTACTTTGCTTGAGGTCAAGTAAGATTCTAAGTTGGGGGAGTTGATAAATGTTATATTTAAGTAATATTGCATATTAAAATAAAGGCACTTATGGATATTAATTGATAAAATAACTATAATATAATCCATAATTTATGAATTTAAATCTTTTTACATATTTTGTGATTATAATATGAATAAGAATGATTTATTACCAAATTTGTGTTAATTTTAGGATTATAGGGAAAAATTGAGATGAAAGGGCAAAAAGAGAATATACAAAATAAAAAAGGAAAGATGGAATGCTCCAAACACCCGTCAAACTTGCCTAAGCCAGAAGCTCACAGAGGTTCTCACCCAAGCCGGCTCAGCCATGCCCAGACGAGATCATTCGAGAGACATTGGGTCTGTTTTTGTCTAACTCGCATAGGCGAGCCCAATCACGCCCAGGCAAGAAGTCACTTAGTCCAAGCCCAACTAGGTTAAATATGAGGCATGAGACACAAGCCTAGACATCTATTGGGAGAATTGGAGGTGTTAGAAAACCCTAGAGGAGGCAGTCGTCAAGGGGAAACATCCTAGATCTTTTCTTTTTTCCCATGCTTGTAATAGCCTACATGAGTGGTTAATTCTACCCTTTAGGATTGAGAATAATCTATTCAAACTCTTTGAGATGATATTTAAATATAATGTTATGTTCTTGATTGATGATCAGTCTTTTTATTTTATTTGTAATGCTTGTTTATTATGATCTAGATGCTTAGATTTGACTGAAAAGTATCTCTAAATTTTTGATCCAAATGATAATGCTTAACATATTTGAATGCCGAGAATAAATTTGAAATGTTAATTGCTATCAACATCTAATCGTAGTGCTAAAGAGTTCTTATAAATATGCGAGGAATCGATACTTAGGAGACTCTCTTAATAAGTTTATATGCGAAGAATCGATATTAATGACTTTTATATGAGCATCAACATCAATCAAATGATAGAATATTACTATACTTTTCAAAATACAAAAGAGTAAGAAGGATAAACCTCAATCCCAATTTTTCCAATTGAACCAACAACGGTTTGATTTATTTTGTTTATAATTCTTGTAATCACTGTAAAATAACTCTAAACAAACTTTATTACCTTTCTATTTAATGAATTTTATATTTGATATACTGTTACTTATAAGTTCAATATCCGTATTAAGAACAAATGTTTATGTTTTTATAATGATTTGAAAAGAAAAGTAAGTAAATTTACTGAATTAATTATATAGTTTTATGCATTGATTTAACAAAATAAACCGTAATTTAGGTTAGAGATAAGATTGAAATAAGAAACACGTGATTGAGAATGATGGCCATGCCAGCCAAGCCAGGCAACCAATCATTTTTCAACACACTTTTGTTAAACGTAGTGAATAGTAGGATAGGGTTCTTGATCACGACACTTTGTCATGTCCAATATTCTTGTCATTGTTATGGTACAAATGAAACTTAGGATTCTCGTGGCTTCTACATTTGATCATTAAGAATAATAATTCTAGACGTAACCAATTATCACCACCAATGATCAATCATTTTTCCTTGTTTTTCTTTATTCCCTTTCTCGCTTGTTTCATTTTGAAGGAAGCATTCAATAGGACAACCGTTTTTCTAAATTCATGGTTTCTGTCAAATAAAAGTTCTGTAAAAAAATTCTTACAAAAGTATAAAATGGATTCAACTTTTAAGAAATTAATTATTAAAAATAAATTGAATGACAGCATATTTCCAAAGTATAATAAATAACTATTTACATTAATACTATTTAATACAACTCGCTTTTGAAATTAATCAAGGAATGAATAAACTAAATATCACGTGCTTCTCTAATCATTATAATTACAATATATAACTTGTAAAAAGGAGTGAAACTGCTAAAAATTTAAAACTAGAATTGAAAACATTTTTTATATTAAGAGTTAAAATGATTAAAAAAATAGCTTTAAAGCAATTTTAACCCTTATTTATCCAAAAATATTTTATTTTCAAATTAAACTATTAAAAAAGTTTTAATCCATTATAGACCTTAAACACGTGTTTTAAGTTTTTTTTTTTTTTGATACTATGAACTAAAATTAATGAATAATTTAAATTGACTTGTTTTTTTCTGACCATAAAATGAATGAAAACGAATGTAAAATTGATAAAAAGAATAAACTTATGCATAAATAATAATAAAATTCTAAATGTTATCAACTAAAAAAAATGTCTTCGTGAAAAGAACACTGTTATTTATTTTTTAAAAATGAAAAGTGGATTTGTTATATAAAAGTAAAAAATTTATGATGTTGTATAGAGATAATAAATTTTGAATTTGAACTGGATGTGAACATTGATAATTTTTTAAGCTTTAGACGTATGAACTGAAGAATATTGTTTTAATAAATATTACATTATATATGCTGTTAAATCGGTGAAGCAAATAAGATGAGTAACAATGGGACGTGTCAAATTGCAAAGGACCAACCTGTCTCCCACCAATCATTTAGGATTTTTTTTTTTAAATTAGCCAAAATAAATAAGGATTATATACTCTCACTCAAGTTCAATTTTGTTATTAGTTTAAATTGTCTAAATTTTATATGTACTAAATACTTGTACTTCAAAACTATTTTGGAATGAGTTATTGTGAATTTTCTTTTATATGATAAATAGAGTTTAAGTATAGATTAAAATATTAAAATATTTAATGTTGATTCAGACGTAAAAACTTAACTGTATTCAGTGGATCTAAGTTTAAATTAAGAATACAAACTAATATTAACGAAAAATATATTTAATCCAATAAATAAATAAATAGTATTTTGATGAATTTATTTACCAAAATAAACTTGATATTATAGTTTCTCATAAATCATCCTTATAGCTTTTAAAGAATTATAAATCTATAAAATTAATTAGTAGGGATGCCAAGTGAGAAACTAATTGGAAAAAGTTTTCAATATTTAAGAAACTGTGTGATATGTTTTAAATCTTTGAGAATGATTAAAAGAGAATAATAGTTTTGCACTTGATATATAGTTTATATATTATTCATGTAATGATCACAAAATACCTCAAAATATCTATCACAACATGTTACTTATCCAACATAATCATTGACAAGAAGTTTTAGGAGCTATCTCCAAGATGAACGACACTCACAAAAGCAAGGATGCACTATAACTTTGGGACCATATGTTCCTAGATAACAATTTGGCTGCTTCCAATCGTTTTGTCACATTTTCAACCCTCTCTTTCCCTCGTCAGTTTCAACAATACAGCCAAAACCAAAACTAAGTAATAAAATTGAACACCGAGAACCTTTACCCTTAATTCACTTGCACATGATAACAAAGCAAGAGAGCAATATACCATAAATTTGATGGCCCCTAAACCTTTACCTCTCCCACCTTCTATAGTACCAAGTAATAATGCTCAAAATGATGAGTTACACTTCTTGAGTGACCCCAAATTCGCACGCCATGGTGAGATCTTGTTCTTGGTTCTTGTTCTTCTTTTCAGCTTCTTTCTTTTTGTTATTGTTGTGTTGATGTTCATGAAGAGAGTTCGTAGTCACCTAAACCAGAATGAAGGATCCAAATTGGAGGTCTAGGCAGAGAATTCATCTGGGGAAGATACTGCAATTGTCAACACATGGCTTGAGGAAACAAGTTATACAACTCAGATTGACTTGCCGAGCTGATGCTTCACTTTTTGTGTGTATCAAGTGTTGAGGCAAAAAATTTAGCATATGGGATTGTTTAAATGGGATAGCAGTAATAGAAAATATTTTGCATAGGGATGCAAATGAAATGTTGGAATACATTGATTTGGAAGAAAACTAAAGTAATTTATTTGATATTTTATTTGTTTATACTTAGCTTAGTTTTAAATTAATTTTGATTTGAGTTAATTTATTTCAAGATGTTAAAGAAGGGTCTAATGTCATAGGGAGGTCTATTAGACAATGGAAATATCCTATATGGATGAATGACTATATAATGTAATAGGAGTAGTGCAATTAGTGAAAATATGGACTCACACAAGTCCAAGTTTTGTTAACCTAAAACATCACCTATATAAGTGATATATTTCGAGAATAAAAAGGGAAAAAAGAACTTTTATCCAAGTTGTTAATTTAGGGAAAAAAGAACTTTTACCCAAGTTGTTAATTTTTTAGTACTCTTAGTTGTAGTAACTATTGTAGCATATCCTATCATTGGTGTTTTCATTAACTTGTTCCATGCCTCCCAAACCTTAATCCAAAGACCTTGAAGATCTTCTTCATGTCATCTGGGAACGCCTCACAACCATTCAATCTCAATTGGAGACCAATGAAACTCGCTAGACTAACAATTAGGCACGTAAGGACCTCCTCCATTCCTATCTCACCATGTTACAAGACTAGGTTTCTATTTTATCTCCTACTGGTCTTCACAATTTATTTTTTCACATGAGAAACCCAACAATTTAACACCTCCATTCCCATCACCCAAACCACCCAAACTACAACTTACTTTTTTTGAAGGACCAAAACCATTGGACGAGTTTTTCCAAGAATAACAATACTTTAATTTTTACGATATATTCTTCAGAAAATAGATATCTATGGTTCCTTTTCACATGAAAAGAGATGCTCTTAACTGGTTTAAGTGGATGCATTACAATCATCTCGTCATCGATTGGCCTTCCTTTACATGTTCGTTAGAATTATATTTTGGCCCTTCCTCATACACAAACGACCAAGAAGAATTATTCAAATTTCACCAAAAAACAACAATCATTGATTCCCAACACAAATTTAAGAAATTATGCAATTGTGTACATGGCTTGACTCCTGCTCTTAACTGGTTTAAGTGGATGCATTACAATCATCTCGTCATCGATTGGCCTTCCTTTACATGTTCGTTAGA
>Ga0123342_1001208_pt1 | contig 43258 bp, 23 predicted proteins | sample Turbeawhitnodule_FD_89960 | JGI IMG/M metagenome (GOLD analysis project Ga0123342, IMG submission 89960) | Root nodule microbial communities of legume samples collected from Mexico - Turtle bean Mexico white nodule | ecosystem: Host-associated > Plants > Roots > Nodule | place: Mexico: Nepantla...
AAAAAAATATATATATATATATATATATATATATATATATATATATATATATATATTTATAATCTGAGAGGGTATTTTTCAATGTTGGTTTTGAAAACTAACACTGGTTTATCTTATTTGACTGTTTTTTATTCTTTGGTTGAATATTTTAAAGACTTTTAAAGATTAAGCAGAGAGAGTAGTACTGTTATGGATGCAGGCTCTTATCATTTTATATTACACACTATAATTCTTTATGATTTTCCTATTGGTTTCTTCTGCTTTGGATCTTTGTCCAAAAGAATGCCAACAAACTACAAACCAACAAAGAAAACGATGATTGGGACTTCATTGCATAAAACTTTTCATTATTTTTTTGTTTTTGGGTCCCTTCACGTTCTTCAACCTACTAATCAAATCAAAATCAAAATAAAAACACTCTTTATTGGTGTTAAGATTAATAAACTCAACTTCACCAACTTCCATATGGATTATAAATCTAGAAATTAGGGTTCTTAACTCTCTCGTTAGTTTGACTACTTAAGGAATGTTTTCATAAAAAAAATATACGATTGAAGAAAATTTTACTCTCACATATTAATTTTGTTATGAATTACTATTTTGTAATTTGCATGGTAGTAAAATTTAAAAAAAAATATAGAAATGCATATTAGTAGTATTATTTAGAAACTTAGTCCAATTTTTTTTTCAAAATGATAATAAATATGTAAATTTCACGAGAGATATATGATTAGGGATATTTTGACAGATTTTTTTTATTAACACTTCTAGAAAAAATATCTTATAATTTAAAATTATTTCATATATAAATTAAAAATATATTTTTTTTATCAGTAAAATCAAAAATAGAAATTAAAAAGCTATATGAAATAATTTTGTAAATTATTTTAACTATTGGGGTGAACATGGTTGAAGCTGTAGCAATCACTGATGTAAACAAGACCTATTAATGACTCTAAAGTTTGACTTTATCTTTCATTAATATCAGTGTCAAAAATCTTAATTCTTCTACAGTTAAGCTGTCATCTTTTTTGAAAGAAAGATAACGCCCTATGAAACTATGGTTTGTTTAATTATTGAAACTTAAATGTTAATTAATAAAATAATAAATTCAAGAGAAAAGACAGCAAAGCAAAGAGAGAGGGAATAAACAGTGTATTGAAGAAAGTGATTATTAATATTAAAAAGTTGATAATAATATTAATAACTATCTCTGTCAAAAGACCTCATAATTCCCCAAAAGCACACATTTCAGTTTATTCTATTCCATGGTAACATCTAAGAAAAATTAGATGGTTTGATGCAGTTCACAGGTATGACCCTTTTACACTCTTTTTAAATGGCAAAGCGTAACGTACGAAACTAATACGACACATATCGATAAAATATCCAATTCAAAAAATATTTGTTGGATTTTTGATAATTTTAATATAATTTTTTTATAAAATATATTAATTTTTTAAAAATTTAAATTTATTGTATAAATTTTTATTATAATTATAAAAATAAAAACAATCATTTTAAACCAGCTATGAAAAACATTTTTTTTTAAAAAAAGTCTAAACCATACTTGTACATAATTTTTATTATTAATTTACATAATTCATAATTATATAATATATAAATTTGTGTTCGTTTCAGTGTCCTATATTTTAAAAGTTATACATATATTTGTATATGGTATCAGTGTCTATATCTTGCTGCATGGTGTTCATTGAGTTAGCAGTGGTGAGTGAGGATTAAGCTGTGATATATATATATATCTTAGGAACCTCTTGAGTGAGTTTGATTCTAAAAAATTGCTTGGTGATTTGTTTATCCATAGTGGTTGGATTAGGTCCTTTCTTGGGTGTTGTGATGGTGATTTGTGGCACTTTTTGTTCGAAAATAACGAAAGTAGCCTTGGTTGTGACCCTCCATTGATGTGACCCTTGGGAAGGACCAGGCAGGCACTGCATACATTGCATGCAACAACAGAAGGGAAGAAGGACCTCAACCCAAGTCAGCCAAACACAGCACATAGAGTTTCAGAATCCTTTTTTGCCCTTTCCATGTCAGTGACCCTAAACGGTAACAGTACAGTACACTCTGCCTCCGCTGAATTTCAGACAAACAGTGTCATTCACCCCTCACCCAATCAACCATCAGGTGCTTTCTTTTCCACTTTACAAACCAAAACCAATAATATTATTTGCACACAAAACCAAGAAAAACAAAACATCCCTATATATTCCTTCATACCATTTTACCAATTAAGTGTTAATAACCATTTCTCTTGCTTAGTTTAATTGCCATTTCTTTTACCATTGGTTTTACGGTTTAAGGGTTTCATTCATTGTCCTTTTTTTTTTTTTTCCTTTTGAAATTTCTGTGAGGCCCAGTGGGGCTGTGTGATGAGTGAAAGTTTGTCTGGGAGTGAGTGAGAAGATACGAAATATGAGATAGAAAGAGAGAGAGAGTGGTGTAGCTGTTTCATGCTGCTTTCACACATCCTATGTCGTTATGTGGCTGAGGATTGGGTCCACCGACCCCTAGGCCTTACCCTCTCTCTCATTCATTAATTTTTGCTAGTGTAAAATTTTCATTTATGACAAGGGAGAAGTGAGCAAAATCTGGAAAAGCTTTTCAAGAGGAAAAAAGGTAGAGAATAATACAGAAAAAAGGAAAATGTTTTGTGAATATGTGTTGGTGTATCTGCATGACACCAAATCAGTGAAGAAACTCAGTAATATCATTGCCACCTCAAATTTCTCATTTATAACAAGCCAACCTCAGGAGAATATTAACACCAGCCACTGTCCATGGAGGGGTTGAATATTTGCTATTGCTATTGCTATTAATTTCTCCCTCTTCAATCTCTCTTTCTCCCTTCTATCTCCCTCTATGTTTTTCTTATTAGCAAAAACAAATGAATAAATAGAGGTATCCCAACCCTTTTATATCTCTCTCTGTGTTTTTCCTTTGCTAGAATTCTATTAATTGCTTAAGAGTTTTGTTTTTGAGATTTTGGGGTTGTGAATTGAGGAGGACTCAAATTGCATGTGGGTTTTCCAGAATTCTGATTTCAGTTGTGGGGTTCAAGGAGAAAAGGATACTCCCAGGAGAAGCAGAAGAGGCTTATTTTTATATATAGGGCTTGCTGCAAGACATGGCCACATCATCTTCCTCAGCATCACTCTTTGGATTCAGAGAAGACGATCAGAACCAGATGAAGCAGCAGCATTCCTTGACACCATCTTCCTCAACAACTCCAGCTGCACCACCACCCCAGAAGAAAAAGAGAAACCAGCCTGGAACACCATGCAAGTATCTTCAATTTTTTAATCAGATATACCAAGATCTAATCTATAATTTTTTTTTTCCTTTCATGGATATTGCATCTATTTTCATTCCACAAATGTTCTTTGGTACCCTTTTGTTTCACTTGGTATGTGTGAATTCCCTAGGGAACCCTAATCTATAAACAAATGTAATTAAGATGGACTGAAATTAAAAGGGCATGTATGTATTTGGATGTTTGTATATGGATTGGATCACACTCAAGTGATTCTTATACATATATGGTTTCTTGCTCATAAACAAATGTATTTGGAAATGTTTGTCTTGAAGCTTCCTCGATTTGATTTGCAGGTTTTGGTAGTATGTTCTTTTTGTTTTCTTTTTTTACCTTGTGTGAATTGATGAGTTTTGTAATAATTTGTTGTTTGGCATTTTTCCATGGCAACAGATCCAGATGCGGAGGTGATAGCACTATCTCCCAAGACCCTAATGGCAACAAACAGGTTTATATGTGAGGTGTGTAACAAAGGGTTCCAAAGGGAGCAAAACCTACAGCTACACAGAAGAGGACACAACCTGCCTTGGAAGCTTAAGCAGAAGACTACAAAAGAGCCAAAGAGAAAGGTTTATCTGTGTCCTGAGCCCACATGCGTCCACCATGACCCTTCAAGAGCTCTTGGAGACCTCACAGGGATTAAGAAACACTACTCTCGCAAACATGGTGAGAAGAAGTGGAAGTGTGACAAGTGCTCTAAGAAGTATGCTGTTCAATCAGATTGGAAAGCCCATTCTAAGACTTGTGGCACCAGAGAATACCGATGTGACTGTGGTACACTCTTCTCCAGGTAAAACACCCCAAACATAGTACTCATTATTAACATCTATCTATTGCTGTTACCCTTTTTCCAAACACTCAACTTTTACTAAGTATTTTTACTCATTATGCAAAATTTAGCCTAACACAGCCACAAATGGCCATAAACAGAAGAAGGAGAACAGTGTCTGGTTTGCTTTCGTTTTTGTTTTGCCTTCTTTGGGGTTGGCTTAAGGGTTATATTAGATTCTTGTGTTCAAACACACAACTCATTTACTAATGACATTGAATTAGACTTAAAAGTGCATTTCTTGATATAATATGAGAACTGTTTTCGAGTCTATCCAATCAACTTTTTGTTGAGTTTATCAGAGAATATCATATAGTAAAAATTGGAGCATTTGTTTAGTATTTAACCAATTCTTAATAGAGAAAAGGGGTTAGATGGTTTGTTTATGTTGTGAGTATGGTTTGCTTTCAATTTGATTGATTAAGATTGTGTCCACTCGCTTGGTTTGTTCTCTCTGGTATGGTTTCCTTTGTCATCATTCGATTCTATTGGTACGGTGGCCAACCAAGAGAAATGGATGGAAACATCCCCCCACGTGAATAATCTCTGGAAACTGCCTTGGTTATAGGGCGTTCAGAACAAACACACGGAGGAACAGCACCCTCTTTAGCCCTCTCTCTCTCTCATCAAAAGGCATAAACCCCTTTCCCATTTCACCTCGAAAACACCGCCATTTTTTTCTTTTTCTTCTTTTGTTTTCTATTCACGTGTTGCTAAGCCATGAAGAGGAGAGAGAGAATATCTGTGTGATATGTTGTTACAACCTTTGTTTTCTTCTGGGTTGGCTGAATGCGTTCAGTACTGTGGTCTTGCAGGTTCTCCTTTTCATGATAACGTTATGGCCTAATCAAGCATCCAACTCTCTCTCTCTCTCTCTGTTTCTATGTATCTAGTTGTGGTACTACTTTTCTCTTCCTTCCACCACATGATTTGAGGTTTTATCATGGTGGGAGCAAGTGAGTGGTCATGCTGAATTCACATCAGAGATATTCAGTACCTAATAAATGTTAATCATTAACTCACAAAGTGGGCACATACTTGTTCACAATCTTTATAGCATTCTAGTCAAACCAAGTCCACTTTCAGCACAATCTCACAATCATGCTTTTTCCATCTCACACCAACATTCAATACTATTCCTTGCTTCCATTTATTGAACACTCCTGAACTCACCTCCTTCACACTGCACTTCTTAATTCATTGGTTAATCTTTTTTATCATCTTCTACTTGAGTTATTCCACCTACTTCTTCTGTACCCTTTTGGAAATTCTCAGTTATCTTCTCATTGCTTCTCGAGTTGTCACCATGTTATTTTTTTCTTATTACTCGTTTCATAAATACACGCAAAATGTTTGTCCTCGGCACAATTAAGGCTTTTATTCTTATGTTTGGATGCTAACATTTTTTAAGTGATTCTGATTAAGATTTTCATTGTCTTTTACTTGGAAAAGCCATGTCCTAATTCTAGTAATCTATTCTTACTTTAAGATACGTAACAAGTTTAAATTATATACTTTTTATATTATTTCTCAAGTGAACTATTTCATGTCATTTTTAAAAAGTTTTAAATCAAGGTTAAAAATCATTATGAACTCTCTATCTCTCTATGTATGTATGTATATTAATTTTCTTCTAAAAATACTTTTTAACATCAGCAAAAAAACTTATAAGGTATATCTATATAAATTAATTTTTCTTGTTCTGAATTATTTTTAACAAATTCACTCAATCATTCTTATATTCTCTGGTAAATAAAAAAATATTGTGTAATTTAAGATCAATCTCCAACTAACATATAAGCGATTCACAAGAAAAAAAAATTAACAAAATTTAATTATATATCATGTGGAAGACTAATAGTTAAAAAATCATGTTATAAGATAAGTAACAATGAGACACTTCCTGCAAAATATTGAAAATCAATTTAGATTAACTTGAACATTTGTTAAGTAATTAAAAATTATTCTAAATATATTTAAAACAATTATTGTAAGAGTTCATGGTCGTATGTAATTATTATTACATTATTAACAAAATGTTAATAATTTTTTTTTATATAATTATGTTTTAAAATTATTAATGATATAAAAATTAAGAAGCTTGTTTTATATATGAATATTTTGTTTGAATCCCATGGCATGAATGCAGGAGAGACAGCTTCATCACCCACAGAGCGTTCTGCGATGCACTTGCTCAAGAGAGTGCAAGACAGCCGCCAAACCTTGGCGCCGCCATTGGCACCCACCTCTTCGGAACCGCCGCCAACACCATCCCTCTTAACCTTTCTCAGGTCGCTTCTCACATCTCCAACATCCAAGACCCCACCACCCAACCGACAGAACTCCTCCGCCTAGGCGGCGGCGCCGCCGCAAGAACCGGCCAATTCGACCACCTCCTAGGTTCTCCCTTCAGACCCTCCCAACAACAACAACAACCCTTCTTCATCGAACCTAACCAAAACTACCACCCCGACCAACAACAGCAACAACAAGGGCTGCTCCAAAACAAACCCTTCCAACAAGGACTGATGCAACTCTCTGATCACCTCACCAACAACACCAACTCACCCTTCAACCTTCCCTTCCTTTCAACCACCACCAATGCTTCATTCTCAGAAAACTTCAACAACAACAGCAGCAGCAACAACAACAACGAGGGCACTAACTTCTTCACAACTTCAAGCGCTCCTTCTCTCTTCAGCAACAACGCTGTGAGCGCAAACGCCAATGCAAACGCGCTATCTCACATGTCCGCAACTGCACTGCTTCAGAAAGCCGCACAGATGGGTGCCTCTTCGAGCAACAGCACCGCTTCGCTGCTGAAAAGCTTCGGAAGCGCGTCCTCCAGCAGCGGCTCAAAATCCGAGCAACACAGGGTGAATGCTGCGAGCTACGGCGGCGGAATGTTCGGAGGGAACGTGAACGAGCAGAGCAACAGCAACCTGCAAGACTTGATGAACTCGTTCGCTGTGAGTGGAAACTCTTCCATTTTCGAAGGTGGGTTTGAAGCATATGATCATAACAACAGGGAGGGAAAAGTGCATGCAATGAGCGGAAGCAGCAGCATTGGAGGGTCTGATAGACTCACCCGCGATTTTCTGGGTGTGGGTCAGATAGTTAGAGGCATGAGTGGGAGTGGAGGAGTTCCACACAGAGAACACCATGGCTTCAACTTGAGTTCTTTGGAAGCAGCAGATCAAAGAAATAACAGTAACAGCAATAATAATAACAGTGCTGCGCCGTCAGGTCAAGCTTTTGGAGGTGGTGGAGGGAATTTTCAGTGAGGAAAATCATCCAACAAAGTACAATACAAAGGTACGCTTATTGCTTATTAGATGCTTATTAGATGATCTCTTTTATCACTTATTACATATTTGATCAGTTAAAACTGCTATATCAATTATAACATCTCGTGATGAACTGAAAATCAATATAGTAATAATTAGTGACACTTTATGGATGATGATTGGTAAGGGTGATTAGGGGTTGCATTTGATGTGATAAAAATAAGATGAAAGTGAAGGGATGGAGAATGTGAGATGCATATATTAAGCATTTGATGTATAATTGGTGAAGGTGAATGAGGGTTAGAAAGATGGTGGTACTTTTGAAAAAAAGGGAAAAAAATGAGTGTGCTGAGAAAAAGAGCGTGTGGTCTGACAAGTTGTCTTGCATGGGGTGGACAAGGACGTTGTACAGTACTTTGGTTCTTCTCTTGTCTTCTCCTTTTCATTTTCTTTCATTTTTGGATATATTTTGGGTTGGCAGAGTCACGAGTGTCAAACTGGTGGCCCCTCATCTAACCAATACAATACCTCCTCTTATTCACATCTTCTCCCACTGTCATATAACTATATATAGTACCACATATATATATATATATATATATATATATATATATATATATATATAGAGAGAGAGAGAGAGAGAGAGAGAGAGAGAGAGAGAGAGAGAGAGGTATATGTATGTATATATATGTATATGTGTAGATTGTTAGATATACTTATTGGTTATTTTCTTAAATGCATCGCAGAGAATGTTTTATCTGGACGAATTTAAAAGACTTTATTATACATACATTTATGTGTAGATTGTTAGATATACTTATTTTGTTAAATGTCTTGCAGAGAATGTTTTATCTTGACGAATTTCAAATACTTTATATATATATATATATTTAAGAAAATAACCAATGAGTATATCTAACAATGTACACGTACACATACCTCTCTCTCTATATATATACAGTATTTTGAAAGGCTATTTGTGCTGCAGGATATAGTTGTATGTTTTTGTGTAAGGAGTGATGGAAAATTTAAGTTCACTGATAATATATTGTTTTGATGTTATGTTTTGTTTATATACATTTTAAATTCTCCTTAAGACTCATAATTACTTTAAAAATAAAAGGTTTTTTTTAAAGTTCATGTAAGGTGATTCATTGAAAGTGGATATTGCTTTTGATACAAGAGAATATTTTAATTTTTTAGGATATGAGAATTATAAATCTTGAACATAAAATTATATTTGTAAAAGGACAATGATTAAGATTAAAATTAATTAAGTACATGACTATTTAAAAAAATCATATTCTTAATAAGTTTTTTTTAACGAACTTAATATAACTTATGTGTACTTAGTTTTTAATTTTAACTTTAATTTTTAGCCATTAAAATTTTATTTAATAACTTATATTTATTGTTCTGTATATATCCTTTATATATATTAATTGCCTCCTTTAAAATGATAAAGATAAATTAATATATTCATTTGACAAATAAATGAATTAATTAATATTTCAATGCATGTATGACTTGCAATACAATTGCTTGTATCAGTTACTAATTTGTTATAAGTATTTGATGTTAGAACCTTTTAAAATAAGTTATTAGCCAGTCATTTGTAAAATCACATAATCACTTATAAAAAATAATGTACTTCAATTTTAAAAATTTATAATAAGATTTAAGTATTAGTGTTTATTCATTTCACTGTGGTATAAAAAGCATAATCTCTTTTTAAGTATATAATATTTGAATTTATTCTCCATCTGTTATTGAAGTTAACTATGCATGCAGTTGTTAGAATAATGAGTGTATTATTTGTCGCACTATATATAGGGAAACTCCAATTAGGTGGTACTCTAGTTAATTAGCTAAGTAATTAAGTAGCAGTTTTAGAAGAATCTTTTCAGTTTTGGCAACACTTTAATTTTTGTTTTGAATAAAGCCTTGTCGTAAGAAATCTGATAAGGTAGATGATGATTTCTGTTGATGTAGTTTCACTACAAGAAAATCATGAAATAGAAACCAATTTTTAGAGACCAAAATAATTAGTTACAATATGAACTAAAATAGAGACCATTTTAGAAATTAAAAAAAAAATTGGTTTCTAAATTAGTTTCTATTATTTTCTATTATTATTAAATAGTTTCTAAATTGGTATCTAATTAGCAACTAAAGTTTTAACTACCAATTATTTAGTTTCTTGTAGTGTTTATTATGTTTTTCAACTGAGGATTGGTTTGGTGGTTGGTCTTGACCACTTTTCGTATAAGGATTGAAACATCCCTGAAGTGTTTGGGTTGAGATACCTTTGAAGTGTCTGTGTTGAAACATCTATGAAGTGTCTCATTTTATTTTATTTATTCTTTATTGATAAAAAAAAATTCACAGTCTCTTTTTTTTTTTCAGGATTTGAAGAGGCTCCATTGAAACTTGAGTCTTGAGTTGATCTAATTAAGGGTTTGTAAAGTGCAGCATTAGGGAAGCACATGTGGAAGTTTCTGCAATTCACTAATAGCGCAAGCAAATTAGGGTTCAAAATTAGGGTTCTTCAACTCCTACCAACTTTCTAAATGTTTATTGGGATAATAAACAAAGCAGGTTGAAGATTTTCATGGTTTAGTTGAATAGATTTTGTTATTGGAGAATGCATTACATTAGTTATGTTTAAACTTCAGTGCCATGAATGACTTTGTTCATATATACTTTGGCATTTTCTGCTTAAATGTTCTTCGACATCTTCACATCCTGATGGTCCCCTTATGTCACATGCTTCTTTGCAAATCTTTTTTTTTTTAAAATTAAGTTAATTATCCAACTCTGCTACACTGCCTTTAACTGTTCGTCTTCGTAATTTTCACACTTTTCTTTTTCTTGCTTCATCTGACACTCTCTGTCATTAATTTTCCTGTCAAAGTAGTTTTTGTTTTTGAGTTTATTTTGGATTTTCTGTTTTGGAGACAGTGTTCTTGGATTTTTGTTAGGTGTTAATTTTTGTATGAGTTTAAATTTTTTTTAAAGTGTTATGTTTATTTCTTGTGGTAGTGTGTATAAGAGTTTCATCACTCATTAAATAATTTTTATTTATTTATTTATTTATTTTTATTGATAAAAAAATACTATAAAAAATTATTGAATAAAATAATTAGTTGTTATAATGATTAAATTATAAACTATTTTAGAGACGAAAAAAATTATTATTTTATAAATTAGTTTCTATTATTGATAAATAGTTTCTAAATTAGTATCTAATTAGCTACCAAAGATTTTGTTACTAAATTTAAAATCTAGATACCAATTTAGAAACTATTTATCAATCATAAAAAATAATAATTTAATTTTCCTGTGAAAGTAGTTTTTGTTTTGGAGTTTATTTTGGATTTTCTGATTTGGAGACTGGTGTTTTTAAATTGTTGTTAAGTGTTAATTTTTTTTTTTTTGAGTTTGAATGTTTTGAATGTGTCATGTTTATTTTTGATAGTTGATAGTGTATATAAGAGTTTCATCATAGAAAACTTTGTTTGAAATTTTGTATAAGGGTTGAGACATCCTGAAGTGTTTTATTTTATTTTATTTATTTTTTATTGATAAAAAAAATAAGAGTTTGATTATTCATTAAATAATTCTTATTTTTTTATTAATAAAAAAATACTATAAAAAATTATTAAATAGAAACTAATTTTAGAGACTATAAAAATAATTAGTTGTTATAATGACTAAATTAGAAACTATTTTAGAGACTAAAAAAATTATTAGTTTTTAAATTAGTTTTTATTATTGATAAATAGTTTCTAAATTGGTATCTAATTAGCTATCAAGGATTTTGCTACCAAATTTAAAATCTAGATACAAATTTAGAAACTATTTATCAATCATAAAAAATAATTTAAAAACTAATAATTATTGTAGTCTATAAAATGGTTTATAATTTAATCACTATAATAACTAATTATTTTTTTTTTCTAAAATTTATTTTCATTTAATAATTTTTAACTCATAGATGTGTCTAATTCTTCTTCTCTGTTTTCATTAACTAGACGGAGTCTTTTATAAAAAGTAGTTCTAATTTGAATATAAGTGAAATTCCTACTTTAATTTTAACACTTACTCTTCCATCTTATTTTTTATTTTTCTCAATTTAATCTTCATAATTTACTCATGCATAATTATAATAATGCAAATATGCTCTTAATTCAATAAATTGTTAATATTGTTAGAGATAATGTAAGTTATGTTCAATAAATTTAACCCTCACCCCCTCTTAAGTCTGTTAGGTTAAAAACATTTTTCTGATTTTTCTTTAAGTAATAATGTTACTTAGAATAATGACTGTAAAAACAACAACTATCTTTTTGAAATCCTCCATATATCCTGAAAATTATTATCAATAATGTATTAAAAATAAATTTAAATTATATATTTTCATTAATAAATAAAAAGATGACGGATAGGTATAATCTGAAACAATATTAAAACTATTTCAAATTATATATTTTAGAATAAATGTTTCCAAAATTATTACAGCAAGACATTTCGTGATGTACAATTTAAAATAATATTTTTATGATTATTGATATATTAAAAAAATTTAAAAAAACATATGGGAAGAAAAAAACCATGTCTTTTGTTAGGTTTTTTCTTTATGGACAATGTTTTACGTCATGTGTTGCACTATTCTACTTATCAACTTCAAATGTACGTGTTATTGAATACAAGACTTTGTTTCTTCAATAATGTTGGTAGATTTTTTTAAAAAAAAAATATTTAGCTAATTTTTCTTTGGTTATTTGAATATTAATGTTATTTAACATATTGTCTATTTTTTTTGAAGAGAGTTCAATGTTCGCAAAAACCTGGGTTCATTTGAATACACTAATATATGGTTAAATATATTATTTGTTTATACATTAGTTTATGATTAAATATGTTTTTTTTCATGTTATATAAGAAAATTTTGTTTCCAAATATGAAATTTGTTTTCAAATTTTAGATTTTATGGATACTTGAAGTTAAAAGAATATTAAAATTAGTTTTTACCGGTATTTTTTTATTACATAAAAATTGAATTTTTAGTAGTATTATAATATTCAGATGATTCAGTATGAAATATTTTAACATTACCGAAAATTTGTTTGTCATCTAAATTGGAAAACTAACAAAAATTTATTTCAATAATTACCTTACTACAAATATCCAAAAGATCTAAAATTTAGATAGGAACAAAAATCAATTTCGTATTAAAGTATAGAGAAAAAAAATATTTAATGAATTAATTAATCACTGAAAATATTTATTTTGAAAAATAGGAAATAAAATATTTTTAGACAGTAAAAAGGTAACATCTCTTGCAAACTCTGTAATTTTTACATCACCCTTCACCTTTTCTATTGTAAAAATATAGAAATATTTAACAAGTACTTTAGAAAGGTGTGTGGAAAGATTGTATATATAATGATATATTGGAAATGATAATTCATTTTCATGTATAATTTTTAAAAAGGTGTGAGTTGTTATTTAATTACTATCAAAATAATATTATAAAATTAATTAAAATGGCATTTTATTTTTTCAATATATATACATATGAATGGAATTATACTGACCAGTTACACAATTTACCATAAAAAAATTAGTTGAACGAATTGGTTACTTTACACTATCTGTTTCTATGTAAATAAAGAATAAACAAATAAATAAAGAGAAATGTGATAAAATGAAAGTAACAAAAATAAGTCATTGTTTGTTTATAAAGGAAAATATATATATAGGTTGAGAAGAGCATATTTTCAACTATTTTGAAATTTGTTAAAAAAAAATAACAAACACAAGAAAATAATAAATAATAATATATTAAGAAAAATAATAAAGTGAAAAATATGACTTTTGGGATTAAAATATATTTTAATTATTGTATAAATTTTTTATATTATGTATTTAGTTATTTCACTATTTCTTCAATTTATTCAAATAGAAGGCATGTTTAGGATACTGAATCAACAAATTACACCACTTGGGCTTGAATCAAGTTCAGCTTTCAAGCCCCATAATGGTAGGCTTTTTCTTCGGACACCTCCATAATTTTAAAATAACTAATTTTTACCTTTTATACTAAAATTTTTTTGTTATGTAAAAAACAAATTAACAAAAATTCATTCCAATAATTTTTTCACTATAAATATTTGAAATTTAAAATTTGAACTAGTATAAAAATCAATTTCGTGTGAAAATATAAAGATAAAAAATATATTTAATCCTATTTTCTTTTACATCTATGTATATTATTGTACTATAACGAGTGAAATTCCATCTAAAAAAGGTTGCACTCCTGTTTAAAACATGCTCCAAATTCTAAAGCATGTTACGAAACCAAATAAGAGATATGGAAAACCACTAAAAATAATATTTTCTTTATATTAAAAAAGTACTCATATGTATAGTAAATTAGTTTATGAAAACACTGATTTTATTTTATTTTTCTTCAAAAAAATTGCTAAGAGTAAAGTTTGTTTTATTTATAACATATAGCTTCTTCTCATACAACCATATAATTCAATTTTCCATTACATTTTAGTTAAAATATCTCAATACACGCAAAGACTAATTGATGTCATTAAATATAACTATTTCATTTACAGAAAAAATACATAATTACTAACTTACTTGTAAGTGCTACATTTAATTATTATTTTTCAATTTTCTTACTTCAAATAAACAAAGACAAATTAAAATACATTTAAATTTTTTATAACTTTTTGTGTATGAAAGGCAATAACTCATTACTTTTCTAAAATTTTCAAATATACAAACACAGGCATGCGTTTATCTAGTAACAATAAAATAAATATAAAAATAGATTCTAGAAAGTTATTTGTAAAAAACATTAAAAAATTCATAATATAAGTATTTTTAGAGGAAAAAAAAACAACGAAAGGTTTTTTAGAAAAATTTGATAAAAATGATATATATTTTAAGAGAAAATAAACCAATCAGGAACTGCATCTATTACAGTGATACAATTGACTGAGGAAGAAAGTTTTTTTTTAAGTATCTTGATTTTTCCTTTCCTTTTAATAGTACACAGTGCATGGATCATTTGCATTTCTTTTTGGCTAATTCTCTATCAATTGAATTGTGACCTGCACCCACACCTAACTCCTGCACAGAAATTGTCTATTTTATCCTTAATCTTTCAAATATTTTATGTTAGAAATTGTCTATTTTATCCTTAATCTTTCAAATATTTATATCCCTAACATAAATAAGGAAGTTCTAGATGGGGTTTTAAAGAAAATGATAGGTGCAGATCACAATTGGAGAATTAGCCCTTCTTTTTTCCTACATCTATACTTGTTTCTGCACCTTACAAGTATCTCTGTTTACTCTCATTCCAAAATAGGTAAAAGTATATTCTGAAATGCCTATTCCTGAATAAAAAGTAATGGACAGAGATATTTATAAGGTGCGAAAAATTGGACCCATTCCTCAATATTTCACACAGTAAAAGAAAAGCACGGTATTCTGGTAACAGTTATGGATTTTCCCAAACATTAGAACCCTTTTAGTCCTCAATTTCAACTAGACCGAATGCAGCAAATATGACTGTAAAATCTGGTACAGTGGACAACTTGGTCACAAGTATAGCACTACATAGCATCATCCACCAAAGAAATATTCCGCAGAATGCTAAATAATTAGACGTACAGAGAGTTATAGGAAACACAAATGTTGAACAGAGGAAGTCATGAAAAGGAAATCATAGACGACTTATCACAGCTTCCACCTCGGAGGGGGTATAAAGATGATATGTTGGAGCCACCTTGGCAATGTCAACGTTGTTGGGAGTAACCTAAGATGAAAAACACAAAATAAAACAATTATTTTTTATTCAGGGAGGGGCGTCAATTAATTGGCAAAACATGCATTTGATTTGCTCCTTACCTTCTCTTCCATAACTTGCTTCAAAATGGATAAAGCAATAGTCTCGGCTTCCTGAAGAGTCAGGTCCTGCACAACACAATAATTAACACCAGATTGCATTGCTTTCAAGTCATTCAGCATATTATGGTTCAGCATAATTATAGAAAAATAATCACTGATTTTTAAAAAGCTCCAAGGGACCTAAAAGAAACACTTATTTCTTCAAAATAAACATCGAACCAAACATGCACTTAAAGCCTCTAGAATGAAAGATGTCCTTTACAGCAAACATTGGCAGTGATTCACAGAACTCAAGAACAAAATAGGAAAATGGCATAATTTGACCATCAAAATTATCAGAAAAATTAACTAGTTTAACTTTTTCCTAGACAAGGGAAAAATTCATTATGATCAGTAGAAATATAAACACTAAAAACAAGGAACAATCTCAACTGAACAGTTGACGTAAGTATATTAATGGTAAGAGGGGATATGAAAATAGGATTTAAACAAAAATCTGCAGATCATTGGAATGGTTAGTTTTATCTTCTCTTCTCATTAAGTAAACTGGAAACTAGGTAAATCTTTAAGGAGAAGTTTAATTTTGTGATTCCAGATAAAAAGAATATATATAGTTTGAATAGTATTACCTTTTGTAAAACGTTATTTATAAGGGGAGGTAATCAACTATAAGTTTACTGTTACAAACAGAATAGAAGGTTTATACACATTAAACATAAAAATATTGATACCTTGTTGAATTGTTCTTGCAGAGAACTGTCTGCACCTTCCGACCCTGAACCAATTGCTTTTCCATTGCATTGCCAAAATGTGCCAGATGGATCAGTGTAATATCTGAAAATCAGAACGTTTAAATTCAGTAAATGTAAGAAGTCCAAAATGAAAAGGGCTGGGAACAAGACCAGCAGAGGTAAACTACATATCATCCAGTGAATGAAGAAATAAAAGCCTAGGCAGTAGACCAGAAACAGAATAATGATGTGCATTTATTTACTGTCTAAACAACAATCTCCATTAGTCTGTGACATACATGAATAAGAAAATTGTTTATAATTGAGCCTTAAACCTTTATAAATAGGTGACCCTACATTAAACTGTTTTCTTGTTAAGGTAGAAAAAGTTGCAAATTGCAGCCAACAACTGATTACCATTGCAAAACAAAAACATCAATATATATCTTTAGAGTAGAACTAACAGGGCAGATAGCTGAACCATACAATTAATTTATGCCACAAAGGAATGGTAAAAGAAGGCACATTGTTGAACCAAAAAAAGCATTATCTTAAAACTACAAAGTGCAATAAGGTGATGCGACAGTATTACATGACTATGAAGCATCTGCTGAGAATGTCAAAGTTCCAACTACCTTAGAAAAAGGAAGATGCAACATACACCAACTTTAAGACCTTTTTTCTTAAAAATATCTTTTGAAATATGTTATAACATGTTTGGGTAATCCATAAGCTTTTTATAAAAATAAATCTGAATAATATCAGATTTCATAATATTTTTAGAAACTACAATGAATAGTTTCAGAAAAATTTCTCCACAAAAACTCACATTTTTACACAGCCTCAAAATTACTTTTTTAAGCTTAAACAAACAAGCTCTTAATATAAAGAAAGGCCTTGGGTAACAACAGAAGAAGATAAGTTATACTCAAGGAACCAATCTATGATCATGATCAACCAAAATATTATTTTTTATTGAAATATCTTTTGTCCAGTATTCCTTTCTATAATTTCACAAATTACCGGATAAAAGCATAAGATAAAAGGAACAATAACACCAATTTAAAAAGCTCATCAGTATCATAAATTCAGACAAACAAACTTTTAAAGTAATCACTGGCTAAACATAGAAAACAAATCAAAAGGACAACTCCATTGCTTAACAGATGAAACAAATACTTACAAGCTAGGCCCATTCTCATCATGGCCAGCAATGAGAAGAGATACTCCAAATGGTCGAGACTGCCAAAGAGAAAAGAAATGGATTCTGTTAAAATACATGCATGATGATCTACTGTAACTGTTATTTAGTATTTTGTACAAAAGAAAAAGGTTGGCATATGCTTCTTACGCACCTTACATGAAGAATTGTATATTTATAAATTATAATGTTGAACATTCAACAATGGATGCAATGGCAGGATATCAGTGCATTAAATTTTTTTATGTAAATAAACACTTGTTTATATGTCCAATCAACGGTTGTCAAATGCAATATACAAAGCATCTGTATTTCTAGCAGATACATCACAAAAAATGTTCATAAAATATTTTTTCCTAAACAGAAGCATCACAAAAAAGCAAGCAAACAAATAAAGGGGCAAATATCAAAGCTGAGAATTATTTACCATGGATTCTTCATCACCTTCACCAAAACGCAAGGCGAGATCGCAAAGAGCTTGGGTTGTGGACTCAACAGTCATTGGCTCACCATAGGAGAACCTATGATTCTGTGAACAATAAACCAAAATATATCAATCATTAACTAATCAACTACCCGATGATGCACCGATAAGTGTGATTTTAATTTGGATTTACACAATTGCAATTATACAGTTATTATATTTAAAGAAATTTTATACCTTTTCAATAGGTATATGTTAGGTATCGTATCCTGTTATTTTCAAAGTAAGCATATCGCTGTATCGAATATGCATTGTATCCGATACACGCATCATATCCATGCATCACAGCAACTGCCTAATATATGCTATAAGGTTCACAATACCTGAGTTTCCACCCGTGCATGCTCAACAAGTGTTCGAGCATCAGCAATCAATCCACTCATTGCACAGCCTATGTGCTCATCAATTTCCATAATTTTCTCAACACTACTTGGCTCCTGAAAGAAATTTTTAAGCTTTTATCAATGAAGGTGCAAAGCACAAGTAACCACTACCAGTTAATCATGTCTCTTTATGTTCAATAAAATCCATATAAACTATAAATTCGGTTATCATATAGGCAGACATTTATAGGTTCACTATAAGCAGAACCTAACAATAATTTATTCGGTTATCATATAACCTAACATTTATAGGTTACCAGCACATTTTTTTTATCAGGAACCAGCACATTTATGTGTAAATGGTAAATGTCAAAGATGATAAAAATCTACCGACATAATTAAAAGTAAAAACAGACCAGCAGTGGTGAAGTTATGCGCTTTTCAACTGCAAGGACAACACCCTCTTTAGTCTTCAACCCAATTGCAGTTGATCCCAGCTGCAATCCAAGAAAACCCATCGACAAACATAAAAATTAGGAATAGTAAACCCTTTTTTTTCCTTACTGATGGACAAAAATAATCACAGAAGAGAAAGAACAGGGTGAAGCAACACACCTTGATGGCTTCAATTGCATATTCAACCTGAAACAATCGACCTTCAGGAGAAAAGGTGTTGACTCCTCGGTCATACTCAGTCCTATTTCAATCACAACATAAACAATTAAACAATTCGAAAAAAATAATAATTGATTCAGGAAAACCCATTGGTTAATTGAATCAAGCAAAACGGAAAAGGCCTGAACTGCAAGTTAGAAGTAAAGAATGGGGGAATTCACCTTGTGAGAAACATCTCCGAAAAGATTTGGTGAAATTACTGCATAAAATGGTGGAAGCAGAAGAGATTAGAACAAAGAAGGGCATGAGTAAAGAATGGGATAGATTGCGGGTATTGGAATTACTGAATACGCATTTGGTTTGCTCCTCAATGGGTTTTGTAGGCATAGGAACAGGGCAGGGTGGGGGGGGGGACATTTTTCCTTCCCCGACCACAATCCCAGATAGGGCTGAAAATTGAAACCCCCATCCCCATCCATGATTACTGTTTACCACTGTTAACACATTTGTTGATCTAACATTATAATTTCTCAAGCACTATAGTTTATAATTTAACAATCTAATATTAATTTTGAAAGTTAAATCTAACAATATAAAACAAACACAAGCACAGTAGATATAACTTACAATAATAAGCTGCTAATGTAGCCTCATTACAAGTAATTGAAATGTAGTCCCGTTAAAATAGTAAGCAGATATCAATCTAACATCATAAATCCAATACAAGCATTGTAGAAATTTCAATAATAATCTAATATTGGGCAAACCAAAAACCACTCTCATAGACACACACTTCTCTTATGTTTATCAACACGTGATACTGATCCACTCTGATATTTTTCTCCATTCTTTTAGCCAATCACAGTACCTAAAAACCTAAAGGAACAAGATCAACCCCGCCCTCCCATCCCCATTTTTCTCTCTCCCGTTCTCTCAAAAAGGGGAAGCAATACACAAGACCTCCCCACCCTCTCTAATTCACACTACCCCCTCCCACTGATTCTTTTCCTTTCTTTTAAAACATACACAAACCGAGCTCTCATTCTCACAACCCTGCTCCCTCTCACCCTTTGATATTTTTTCCATAAACATTAACACATAAACGCCCTCTATTTACCTCTTTTTTTACCCTCTTCCCATTCTATGCCTCCATCAATCAACCCATTTAGTGTGACATTGACCGAATAACCACCATGGCTGGTGCAGGAGCTCTCGTATATACAGAGGCATACCCAGCTCAAAACAACCAACGACTCACGAAAAACCATGAATCACACACAGTTGAGTAAACGGCATCAGATCATCCATCCAAAGTATCGACAAGAACAGATTATAATTGGGTAACATACAATGAATCAAAGAGGGGAAAGTGAAATCAAACTTGCAATGCAAAAAAAATTCAAAACAGAAAAGTGAAAAACCCTACCTTCTATTCGATCTGCGAATGCTGTGTGACTGCCCCGCACTGCAGCAGAGGGTTCCGCTTTTGAGCTTAATTTGCTTGCTCAAGGGGCATTCTCAAAAGAGTCAAAACTAAAATTAAAATTAAATTAATTAATTAAATAAATAAAGATAATATTAGTAGTACTAAATATTTTTAACAACTATTGTAAAAAAAATTAAAAGGTATAATTTCAGACTAGTTCTCTAATTAGTGGTTAGATTTGACATATCATTGAGAGTTTTAAGATAAATAAATTAGTTAATCTTCATCTAACTAATTTATAAATTAATTTAATCAACACAACTAAACTTTTTTAAAGAAGCTTGTTTTAAAAGTTTTTACTTATAGACTAAGTTATTCTTAGGTGATTTATTTGAATTTTTTAATTTTTTAATATTTTATTAGTTTTAATTGTTTTATCTATCATTACTTAATATTAATCTTATAATTACTATTAATTATTATCATGTTTTTAGTATTTAGATTTTTTTATTGATTATTGATTGTACTCAGATTAATTTTGTCTGAAAATAGTTTCGAAATATTTTTTTTTAGTTGTAAAAAATAATTTTTATAAAAAAAAAATAGAATGTGGAAAAATTGTAAGTTATTATTTGAAGATAATAAATAACTCATTTTTAATTTTATTTTACAAATTTCAGCTACTATCTAAAATGCATTTGTACAAAAAACTATCCCAACCCAACACATGCTCTACATAATTTAGATGATTATATTTTGTTAATGTAAAATATCTATTAACTAACTATTTTTTAGATTGTAAATATATATTAATTAACTTCTTATTAGAAATATTACTTTAAATTGTTATAAACCAGTGTACATAATCAATGTACTGATTTCAATGAAAAAATTGGTCAAATAAAACCATTTTATTAAAGAGTTAATTCAATAACAATCAATACTAATCACTGTTGTTCAACCAAAATATATCACTTATAATCTTATTCAAGTAAATCATCCCAAATTCTTTTTTCAAAATAATTTAAACTCACATTACATGATTCGTTTGTAATTTGTGTTTTAGCCCTTCTTCAAATAAACAACAATTTGTTTTTAAATATTCTTCATATTTTATTGACATGGTCAGATCAAATTATAAACCCAAAAACTTATACCAGGACAAAAAAGACTAAAAGAAAAAGAATTACAATTGAATTTTTATTATTTTTATTTATTATAATTTAGATATATCACTACAAGAAAATCATGAAATAGAAACCAATTTTTAGAGACCAAAATAATTAGTTAAAAAAAAACTAAAATAGAGACATTTAAAAAAAATGGTTTCTAAATTAGTTTATAAATTAGTATCTAATTAGCAACTAATGTTTTAACAACCAATTATTTAGTTTCTAAATTTGGTAGCAAAAACCTTGGTTGCTAATTAAAAACTATTTAACAATAATAGAAAATAATAGAAACTAATTTAGAAATCAAATTTTGTTTTAGTTTCTAAAATGGTCTCTAATTTAGTTACTATATTGCAACTAATTATTTTAGTTTCTAAAAATTTGTTTTTATTTCATGATTTTCTTGTAGTGTATAATTCACTAGGTAAGTTGTTGAAAATTTTAAGTAATAAATATTGATATTTAGATTCAACCTTTATTATTATAAGGATTCACAAAATAATATTATTGTTCTTATATAATTTAGATATATAGTTTTAGTGATGTCATGTTTACAATAATACATCACATTGAAAAGAAAAATATATATTTTTTAAAATGGAACAATTTTAAAATTTTACTAATTAAATCATATCTATAAATTGGTGTATTCTAATTTATAGTTATCAAAATAACATTTTTCATACAGTTTATTATAGTGTTTAGTATACAATTTATTATAATGTATAGTTTTTGGATTCAGAATTTAGAATTTAAGATTTAGAATTCAAATATATAACAAATTTTATTATTTAAGATTTAGATTTACATATATAACAGATGTATGATAGATTTTATTCTTACAAGCAATGAAATTGCTCCTCAATTTTTAACCCTTCCTAAGATATTTTCATTGATATTTGCTTCTTTGTTCATTTGTCCATTTGTTCAAATATCAAAAGGTCCATTTTTCTCTACTTAGAAAAAATCCAAGCATTCATTATCCACACTCAGACCTTCTCCTACGTGCCTTCATGTAAGCTCCTTCTACTTTTCTTCATTTCAATTTTGTGTGCCATTCTTTCTCACACATGTTTGGGCACAGTCTCTTGCACTGACACATTACATAGTTATGCCACTTCACTCTTTAAGTGCTGACTTATGTGCAGGTTAAATTCTATATGCAGACTAAGCCACACCCTTATAGAACCACGAGCCTGCATGAATGATTCTGAATGGAAAACCAACGATTCCAATAGTGTGGCTCTGGAGAAGTTCAAAAGAGACAGCGCTTACATTGACAAGAATGGGAAACTGAGGAACTTCAATCACAAAAAAGTGTCCAGGAAAAAAAGTAACAAACAGTAGGAACATGTCTGTGTTCACTTGTTCATTGAAACATGTGTGTGTCATGTTTGAAAAGTGTGTGGTTTTCTATGACCAGGTGGTTCTTTGAGAGGACGAGGATGGAAATACGGTTCTGGGTTTGTTGATGGGATTTTCCCTGTGTTGAGTCCAGCTGCACAGGAGATTCTGGACTTTGTTGAAAAGGGTGTGGAGAGTGAGCGCATTTGGAGTTCACTGGACATGTTTCCTGCAACTCTTGACTTATGGGATGATATTTTCACTGTGGCTGTTCAACTTCGGATGAAGAAAAAATGGGATTCAATCATTTCGGTCAGAAACTCACATTGCTGCCTTCAAACTTTAATTTTAGACTTTATAAGCCGGTTTATGAGATTGAGTTAGACAAAATCCACTTCATAATATGGTATCAAAGTCATTTCAAATCTATCTAACTATTGTTTGTTGAACCTATCGTGTCACTTGTTATCAATAATATGTTGTCTCACGCACGAGTTGAATATTTGTATCAACATATTACATCATAGCAATTTTTAGTGTAGGCCTTAACCCTTTTTGTCTTCAGATGATTGTGATGTTTTGTAGTTCCTCACTCAAATCTTGGTTTTCTTTTATACTTTATAGGTTAGCTACTCTCATTCTCTTTCACCAACCTTTCTCTGCTTCTAGCAGATTTACCTTGCTGGTAACGTTTTTGCCAATAAAGTTCTTTGAAATGTTAAGATCGACTTCTCTTCTCTCTTGTATGAATTGACCCTTAAATCCAGCACACATTCATGTTCATGCGTCACTTGTCATAGTCTATTTCATGGGATTAAGTGACATGAATACTAGGGCAGTGATACTAAGTTTTTGTTTTTGTTTAAGGAAGTTATTAGTTTGTTTTGGTATTTGATAACAGAAAAAACTGTGCAGATATGCAGATGGATACTGCTAAGGAGCTCCTACAAGCCAGATGTAATTTGCTATAATTTACTGATAGATGCTTTTGGGCAAAAGCTTCAATACAAGGAGGCAGAATCCACATATCTGCAGCTTCTTGAGACTCGATGCATTCCCACTGAAGATACTTATGCCCTTCTTATAAAGGCCTACTGCTTGTCTGGGCTGCTAGAAAAAGCTGAAGCAGTCTTTGCAGAAACAAGAAGTTATGGTCTTCCTTCAAGTATGTTCCTGAATTACCTTGTTCATCCACACATGTTCTATCCAACTGTCACTTTGAGGACTAGGACAATGTAGGTAACCTTAGTATAAAACTCAAGACGCTGCCAAATTACTCCAACACTACTTTGTATTTAACAAAATGTCATTTCGTTGCTTAGATACTATTTTAGAGATTCAAAAAGTTATTGTTATCTAAATTAGTTTCTATTATTGATAAATGATTTTTAAATTGATATCTAATTAGATATTAAGAATTTAGATACCAACTTTAGAATCTAAATAAGTGATAGTTAAAACTTGGGTAGCTAATTAGGTACTAATTTAAAAATTATTTATCAATAATATAAAATAATTTAGATACCAATCATTTTTTTAGTCTTTAAAATAGTATCTAATTTAGTTAATATAGAAACTAATAAACTTTTGTCTCTAATTGGTTTCTAATTAATTATTTTTTAAGTAGTGTTAGACATGCTGACAATATATTTTGCAGGGCTTTTATAATGTCATGGTTACTGGTACAAGTTAAGTAATCTTTTTTTTATGTTAATGTGATACTAATTTCAATAAGGTTACTAGGAACCTTAGATAGTGGAAAGGTTTTTGTGCTTTGTGCCAACTTTTAATGTGCAATGATATGGTGAATATCCAATTTTAGATTTCAAACATGGGGAAGAGATAAGATGTTAAGGGAAGTGAAAAAAAGACATTTTATGTAACTTGTTTTCACCAACTTTGGTTTACTTCAGCATTTATTGAGGTTATTCCAAACTTTACCCATTAATTTTTGTATGGAAAACTTATATGTTCATCCATTTTTTATAGCTTGAAATCTGATCCCTTAAAATAGCTAACCATATGAGAATAAATAACCCAGGTGCTGTTGTATACAATGCTTATATGAATGGATTGATGAAAGGAGGAAATTCTAACAAAGTAGAAGAGATTTTCCAAAGGATGAAGAGGGATGCGTGCAAGCCAACTACTGAAACTTATACCATGTTGATAAATTTATATGGGAAGGTGAGAGCATATTAAGATTCTTTATTTTTTGTCTGAAACTTTACTTTTTACATTTTCTGTAAGATATGATCTGATGGGTTTCAAAAAAAGGCAACAAATTTTGTCACTGTCTTCAACTAAACCAAATGTGTGTAATTGTTGATGATCTTCACAACTACAAAGATGACAATTTTTCATGTCATAAAGATTGACCCTTGATTAGAGCCAACATGATGTTCATTACATAATTTTCAAATGTTGGTGTGGTTATGATATGTATACTTTTATGCATACATTCTAGTGTTTGCTTTACAGTGCAGTCATAACATAGTATTTTTAAAATTTGAAAATTATGCAGGCTGGTAAAGCCTTTATGGCCTTAAAAATGTTCCATGAAATGATGAACCAAAAGTGCAAGCCTAACATTTGCACATACACTGCTCTGGTGAACGCATTTGCGAGAGAAGGACTGTGCGAGAAAGCAGAAGAAGTGTTCGAGCAGATGCAAGAAGCAGGGCTTGAACCTGATGTATATACTTATAATGCCCTCATGGAATCTTACAGGTTGCTACGTAAGACAGCATAAATGCCTCTTTGATTATGAATTTATTACCCCTTTAATCTGTTTTGTTCTATTCACTTCTCTTTTAGATAGCCATGAAATTTTAGATGTTCAGCAAAAGAAGCTTAATAATTGCAATGGACTTATGTTGGAAATCCCAAACCAAAACCATTTCATAGTGTTCTTACAACTTAGTCGGCACCAAATATCCCCTAGAGTCGAACTATCTTCCTCTTCAAGTTCTGTTGTCTTCTATGTCAGTTCAAAGTGGGTACCTGCAATGACACTTCGATGCCCAAGTTAACAATTATCGAAGTGATTGATTTTGTTTTAGCTTTAAATGAACCTTACCTTTCATCATCGTGAGGGTCTCATCTTATTTATATTTTTTATGGACCTGGGCCTACCAGAGAGATTAGCACAAACCCAATAATCTCCTAATTATGCTTTGTGTGTCCTGATCAGAGTTAGCGTCCGTAGATTGTGCTTTGACGTGGCTGTCATTTAAAAGTGCTTTTGGTCAACATGCCGATAGACCGGTTATTCGGCCTTCCGGTTTTGTATTTGTAAGTAAATGAGTGCAAATCTCACCTTATCAATCGGTTTTGTAAGATTGAGTTAAACTTAAAGTTTAGTCTCTAATTTAGTACAAGACCATTTATTTTAGTGTTCTCTGTTATTATTTATAATGGTTTCATATCTAGGAAGAAAAATCAAGAATTTTCTTCTCCCAACAGTCGTGCAGGTTATCCTTATGGAGCTGCAGAAATTTTTTCACTGATGCAGCACATGGGATGTGAACCAGATAGAGCCTCGTATAATATATTGGTAGATGCATATGGTAGAGCGGGTTTACAAGATGGTAATTACCTTCTCTTGGAAGTTGTCATTTTGTTTTGTTGATTCAAATGAAATAGCCTATCAGAAAATCTTATGAATTGATTCCAAAAACTTGCATTATCTGTCTGTATAGAACATTATTTCAAATATCCCCACCCCACCAAAAAAAGTTCTCCATTTTCAGCATAAGGTGAAAAATCTCTTGCAAATTCGGTGAAAATTAGTATCTACTTCACAATCTTGATCTGGGTTTGTACTTAAGATACACTGAAACCAAGATGCTGAAAATCTTGTGGCACATAGTCTTCAGATCTGTTCATCCACTTCACTGGTCTGATACATTTTTTTTCCTTCACATGATGAATGAAATTCAGATGCTGAAGCTGTTTTTGAAGACATGAAAAGGGTGGGAATAACACCAACAATGAAGTCTCACATGGTTCTTCTGTCTGCCTATTCCAAAATGGGGAGTGTGAACAAGTGTGAGGAGATTCTTAACCAAATGTGCAAATCTGGTTTGAAACTAGACACCTATGTTCTGAACAGCATGCTGAACCTCTATGGACGTTTAGGCCAATTTGGAAAGATGGAAGAAGTTCTGACAGTGATGGAAAAAGGATCATATGTAGCAGATATCAGTACATATAACATCTTGATCAATAGGTATGGACAAGCAGGGTTTATTGAGAGAATGGAAGAGTTTTTTCAGTTGCTACCTAGCAAAGGTTTGAAACCTGATGTGGTGACTTGGACTTCACGTATTGGAGCTTACTCCAAGAAAAAACTTTACTTAAGATGCTTAGTGATATTTGAAGAAATGATTGATGCTGGTTGCTACCCAGATGGAGGAACAGCCAAGGTGCTTCTTGCAGCATGCTCCAATGAAGATCAGAAAGAACAGGTTACTACTGTGATTAGAACCATGCACAAAGATATGAAGACTGAATTGCCAGTTTAATTTGTTTGATATTTGAGCTGCTACTATAAAGAAAAAGTGTTATATGATTCTTTTCAATCAAAATATTAAAAGGTGTTACACTTACTTTAATAAGATGGAAAATTATTAAATGAAGTAGAATAACACTATATTTTCCCTATTTTTCAATCTTAATCTACACTATAAAAAAATTATTAAATAAGAATTAATTTTAAAAATCAAAATAATTAGTTAGATTGACTAAATTAAAGACTATTTTATAAATTAAAAAAATTAATAATATCTAAATAGTTTCTATTATTAATAAAAATTTATAAAATAATTTTTAAATTAACAATTAGTTACTTACTATTTTATATTTTAAATTAATTTCTATTAGTCTTTTAGATATTAATCTAGAATCTAAAATATTAGTCCATAAAACTTAGGTAGTTAATTTAGATACAAATTTAGAAATTATTTTATAATTTTTATTAATAATAAAAATCATTTTATATATGAATAATTTTTTAGTATCTAAACTAATATCTAATTTAGTTAATATAATGTTTAATTATTTTTAGTCTCTAAATTTGATTACTATTTAATGATTTTCTTGTAATATTAGTTACTTAATTAATTTGTGGTTAAACTTTTAGTAGATTTTTTTTTTCAGTATAAATTCGATTCATCTTTGAATGAGAATTTGCTTTTATGAGTTATTCTTTTTTATCCATGAAATTGTGAAATTTGTAGTTCAAGAACATTAAATATTTCAAATACATTAAATAAATTAAAACTAAGTTTAAAGATAAAAATGAATAGAACTATTATCTGAAGGGGATGTAGAATATATTTTTAGATTAATTAAAAGTAACTATTAAGGTTTTATTTTTTATGATGTTATTACATACATTTATGTATTTTGGTGTAATTCTATTTATTTTTTAAGTTTTAATTACAAACTACAATACCCTTTATCTATTAAAGTAATCGGGAGTATGACGTGTGTGATGATAAAAATTATATAATTTTAATTTCTAGTTTTTATTTGTAACTTTTAATTAACAGTTTTTTTTATTTTTTTATCTGTAAATAATTAATTAAACTAAACTTGGAGCGGGTGTGCAATCCTTATAAAAAAAACACGACCAAGTTTGTTGTTTATCTATAGATTTTAATTTTTGCAAAATAAAAATGAAAAAATATTAAATATTGAAGATTTTAATTTGCTTAATAATTATAAGTGTTTTATTAATTAAAAATATGAGTATGAGAATATATATTGAGATTGAACAAATATATAAATACTTAATTAAAAATTTAAATATTACGGATAACTAATTGAATGTAAAATTTCTTTCAACTAAATTTAAACGAACTAAATAAAGACACATTTGTTAGTGTAAATAAACACGCATAATAACATGTGCTTCTTTATTTGAAAGGTCAACGTATATTTTTTTAGCATTTCTTAACAAATCATTACTTGTCCTTTAAATAATGTAGTCCTCTTACTCAACAAGAATAAGCACATCAAAACAAACACAACATTAAATATTTCATATAAAAATTTAAAAATACATTTACTATTTTTCAATAATAAATAATTAAATATATGATAGAAAGCTACTTTATATTGTAAGATGACAAAACAAACTTTGTTGGCAAACTATGCAAATTTCGACATCTCTAAATCTCGACATGTCTTATAAAACTCGCAATAAACTCTAAACGTCATTATTTATTTGTAAAGCATAATTAAATTGTGACGGGCCCTTTTTGAACCATACATGCAAACTCACATCAAGAAGAAGGTATAATTAGATAGACACAAAAAAGAGGTAATAATCAATCAACCCTAACACTTGCGAACTGTAATCATACTAACTTGAGCGTCAATGTATATTTGCAGGTATTTCCTACCACTGATCATAATCTGACAATTGAAGGACTGAAGTACTGAGAAACCAATTAAGGGGAAGAAACACTCGTGGAGAAATCAAACCTTCTAATAATAAAAAGTGTACTTGTATAGGGCTTATGGACTACCTATAATCAGCTGATAATTGAATCTTCTCTTTTGGTCACACTTTCCTCTCTTTTCTTTTCATGTTCAGTCTTCAGCTCTCGGTTAAGAGTACACCAGAAGGTTCTCCGAGACTATCAGTTCCTAATATTTTGAGTGTTTTTAATATATTATTAAGACGTACATTATTATTGTATAGCATGTTTGTTTATAGGGTTTGTAACGAGTTCTCTCATTGATGAGTCATGTTTATTGTGTATCATAACTTAAATGAAATTAACTTATTTGTGACCTATCTTATTAATTTACTTTGATGCATTAATTATGGACGATAAGACAACTCCCGATACAGGATAATGTGGTTCATCTCGATATAGGAAGCAAAATATTTTTTTTTAACCAAAACATTCAAAATGAGTTGAAAGGAGTAACTAATTTAGAAATAAAGTAACTTATAAAAATATAGAAGGAAACTTAGGTTTATAATGATTTAATTTGGTATAATTTAATTTGAGATTGAGATTTTGTGTTGACCTGATTTGGTTATTTAGAGATATAGAAGCACGCCATGCATGTGGAAAGTTGGTGGCATTGCACAAGACAATGAATGTGTCATGTGTTGTTGCTCGTGGTACACGAGGATGCTACAAAACTAAATACAAAGGAAGGTGTTGCGCGTGGTACAAACTTTCCTTAAAATAAAATTATTGTACTGTAAAAGAAAAACACAACTCATTTTGAATTAAAATTATGTTTGATAAGTTGGGGAAAATAAATAAGGGAAAAGTATTTTAAAAGGAAATAAATAAATGAAAATGGATCAGTTTTGTCAATAATTATTTTTAGATGAAAAATGTCATCAATTTGAATATGATAGGAATCACTGTAGGTAAATATTTCTTTGAAATTGTAACTAGTATTAATTCTTTTGCACTAAAATACTTTCATTAATATTACAGTTTAATTAATAACCATTAATATTGTAAGTTAATAAAATAGAGTCCACAGATCATAATATTATTAAGGATGATTATATTTTCTCATCTACCTTGACAACTCAGAATAATAATATTTTAATTATATTTATTTTATTTTTAATTTAAAATTCTAATATATATATATATATTATTAAAGTGAAATTTAAAGTAGGTTTATTTTTTGAGACGTGAAAGTATTATTTTTGAATTATTAATATCTACAAATAAATTACTAAAATATAAAAAAATTGCTAAAAAATCTCGTTACTTATAGTATATCACGGATAGACAGAAATATACGTATAATCTTTAAAATATAGGATACAGAAAAATAAATCTATATTGGCAAAAAAAATTTATGTGTTTACAAGTATGTTTCAATTTTTTTAGCATAAAAGTATTTCTCGTGTGGACGATTCAAAATAATCTATGTCTTATTTCTATAGTTATAATAAAAATTTATATAATAAATTTAAGTTTTTAAAAAATAATGTATTTATTTTTTTTAAAATTGTATTAGAGTCGTGCTAAAATCATTAGAAATTCAATAAATATTTTTTGAATTAAGCATTTCACCGATACATATATCCTAAAAGTATCGTACATATATTAATATCGATATTTGATATGTGTATTTCATTCGGACACACTATTTAAGAGACGTATCCGATAATACGATATGATAGCACGTGACTTATTCGCCGTCATTAAGAGCAAATACACAAGTACTACTTACTAACTAATTACAATTAGTGATGACTTTGTGAAAAATTAAGTGTAATTATTAAATACCGGTGAAGTTGTTGAGAGAAGAGAAGAAACATGCATTTATTTATGAATGAGAATGAAAATGGAATGAATGAGTAAAAATCGATGCAGAGTTAATGATCCATGCATTGGCTTTGGTTTCGGTTTCGTTTTCATGCTATATAACACCTCTTTCTGCTTCCAATCATTCTCTCTGTATTTCAATTCCGCATTCACAATCTCAGATCTCTCTCTTCTCTTCCTTTTAAACCTAATCGTTTCTTCCCTTTCTTGTTCCCTTCACTTTCCCGCTGTTTTCTGCGCCATTTGAATTTTCCGGAAAACGTTCACTGATTGATTGCAATGGCGAGTGAGTCGCAAAATTGGGTGGTGATGGTGACTGCGCAGACACCAACCAACATTGCTGTTATCAAGTATTGGGGGAAAAGAGACGAAACCCTGATCTTACCGGTTAACGATAGTATCAGTGTCACTCTCGATCCTGCTCACCTCTGCACCACCACCACTGTTGCTGTTAGTCCCACTTTCCAGCAGGATCGCATGTGGCTCAATGGCAAGGTAGATTTTTATTTTTCTGTCTCGTTCATGTTTTTTTTTTCTTTTGTCTGTGTTTTGTGGGTTGTTGGGAATTGAATCAACGTTTTCGTGCGTATCTGTTGGGAATTGGTTTTTGTTAGAAACAGAAGCTGAGTTATTATGTCTTTGGACTGGTGAAGAAGTCATGATGCAGGGGATTACGCTTCAAAAGCATCTAGAGTGAATCTTTGATAGATTTGGAGGGAAAGAAAAGGAATAAATCAACGAGATCAAATGAATTAAACTTGTTCTGAGTTAATTTTTTCGCATGAGCTGATTTAAGTTAGGTAGATTGTTGATTTGTTTACTTTTCTTAAATCGTTTAATTTTCTTCTAAAAAATGGCGGAGGCAGGATTTGTGTTGAAATGGCCCCAACACACAGTGCCTCGAGTTTTCTTTCTCTCGGGTTGGGGCACCTTTTTTATACATGGAACTTAAAGGAAGTTAAATTTTTTGTTGAAAAGTTTACACAAGAGTCTTCGTCATTGTGCAATTTGACCGCGTTGTTTTGAATCTCTTTGTGCCATTCCGTTCTGGCACTTGCACAAAGGGTAACTGCTTATATGTAGATTTGTTTCTCCATAATGTTTAGTCGTTTGAAAGGTGGACGAGTAAAAAAATGAAAAGGGATAAAAAAGAGGAGGCCTTCTGGCATGCCTAGATGATGACATAAGAATTTCTTATTATACTTCTTTCTGTTTTTGATTCATGGAATTTGATTATGCTGGTTAGTGTAGGAGATTTCTCTTTCGGGGGGCAGGTTCCAGAACTGTTTAAGGGAGATTCGCAGTCGGGCTTGTGATGTAGAGGATGAGAAAAAGGGTATTAAGATCAGAAAGGAGGATTGGAGCAAATTGCATGTCCACATTGCTTCATACAACAATTTCCCTACTGCGGCAGGGCTGGCTTCATCAGCTGCGGGTTTTGCCTGCCTTGGTAATGCACACGATAATCTTGATTATTTATTTGTGCTTTCTTTCATTCACCAGTTGTGACAATTGACTGGATTGCTTTGTAGCCACTGGCCAGGATTTGGACAGTCTTCCATTTGCTCCCTAGTTCTAACAAGACTTCTTTTGCCTTCTATACTTTAAAATGATCAGCTTTCCATAATTTGAACTTAACGCTGTTGCTTGAGTCAGTCTATCAAATCTGGTAGTGACTGGTTGGCTGCTTTAGCTGGTTTAAGATCTAAATCAAACAGGGCATTGGTTATTCCACAGTAAATATGGCAAGTACGGTGATAAATAAACTCACTAGGAAAACAAATTTTTGTCGGTACTGATACGATAAAATTCCCTGTGGATACTGGACTTTGATAACAATTAGCTTGAAGTGTGTTTTATTATTGATTCAATATTCTGCCATGGAGAATGATTTTCCTGTTCAAACCGGCTTATTTCATGAAGTATGTTTTATTCCTTAGAATTGGACTCATAGAGGACCAGCGTCATTCTTTATTCAATAATATTTTGAATTTTGTATCTCACTATATATTCTATGGATTTATGTGTAGATATTCAAATTTCATTTTGTTGTGCCTACTACAATCTTGATCTAATTTGCATGCTTTCTTATTGGAAATAGCAAGGTTCTCGGTGCTTGTTAATTTTATATTAGGCATAATATAAATTACCACCCGTTATAATGATTTTGTTTTCTATTTTCAGCTTATGCCCTCGGGAAGCTAATGAATGTCAAAGAAGATGAAAGCCAGCTATCTGCTATTGCAAGGTCTTTCTTTTGTTAATGGGTTCTAGTTTGTAAGCTGTTACAGATTTGTTTGGACAGTTTGAATTTTAGTAACATGTTGCTCTTTTGAAAATTGTCATTTATGTGCAGACAAGGATCAGGTAGTGCTTGTCGCAGCTTATTTGGGGGATTTGTGAAGTGGGTGATGGGAAAAGTAAGTTTATTTGTTTTCTAATTTATATTTTGATACAGTACCATGTTATCTGAGAATCAATTTCTAATTTTTACCTTTTGACATTTATAGGAGGATAATGGAAGTGATAGTCTCGCAGTTCAACTTGCTGATGAAAAGCACTGGGATGATCTTGTTATCGTAATTGCTGTGGTATGACACTTTCGGTCTTTATTTATTAAGTGAATGAGTTTGCTGTTGAGTTTTGACTTAATATTTCATTAAAAATGGTTTGTTGTGGTCAATGTAAAGCCCATAGGTTTCTAGTTTTCATTTCTTTCTTTCAAGCTGTCGCAATCAGTTCATTTTGTCTATTTATTTTGCTAAATGTGACTTCACTTTGGTATCGACTTTTCTTACTAAAGGTGATGGTTCTTGTTCATTTAATGTTCTTATTTATCCTACAAAAACACTTGTGTTATGATTTCTCAGTTCGCCAACCTGATAATAATCATATTATCATTTGGATATGTGTTTTTTTCAGATCATAGAACTCCATATGCTTGAAATTTTTACTTGTTTTTACCCTGTCAATGAACTCTAAACTTTGTTTGTCCATATCATGTATGATTAAGTTTTTGCAACACTGGTGCATGTAAGTTAAGTTTTTGCATTTTTATATGGCTGCTTTCACTTTTTAATTTTCCCAATTGAGTTTTTCATTATTTATGAAGCAGAATAGTTTAAAATGCTTCATTATTATTTGATATCATATCATTTTTTTGCAAAATTTTCTGTATTATTAATGTATCCTACATATATCTATTATTGAATCGTAAGTATACTAAATTTAGATCTTGATTTTGTTTTTTAATATGTCTATGCCATGTTATTCTTTTTTTAAATGACATGTTTCTATTTCATCTTGGCACTATGTACACTGTATCATCTCATATCCCTTACTTTATTCAATATTCATCTTGCTATCTATTTCTAGGTTAGTTCACGGCAGAAGGAAACAAGCAGCACCTCTGGAATGCGTGAGAGTGTTGAAACAAGTTTACTTTTACAACACAGGGCAAAGGTACTACATCCCTGTGTACAAGTTTTGCATCTCTAACCATGTATATGGTTATTTTACTGCTCCTGTTTTTATTTCAATGAAGGCATTTCTCTTGTGTGGTGGGTGTTGTTTCAATACAGCTTCAAAGAAGCTGATTTGTACATGTAGAAATGACTCACGGCCTTCCTTTTAAGGTCTTTTTAGCTCATTTCAACAAGTTTTGTGGAGAAGCTTAACAAATCAAGTGTATCAACTTATTTCAATAAGCTTTGGTAGTCATACTTACGAATAAGCTCTTGCTGAATAAGTGTTTAATTGAGTTATTTACCCAAATACACTTATATGACACTAAAGAAAGGGAATTTCCTTGGGTTTTTTCCTAGCACCTTGACATCATGGGCTTTTAATTACTAAACCAGGGAGAAAATTGTTATTCTGATGCATTTTGTTCTCCCTAAGAAACTTACTTCCAGCTACTTACCATTGTTAACTATGGAATTTATTTTCCACTGTTATGCTGTCAATTTCAATGTTTGAATGCAAACACTAGTTATTGATTATTGCTTGAAAGTTTGTGAGCTGTTCATTGCCCTTTGTAATATAAATAAGTAAATAACTATCTCACTGATTTAGTTTGGACAATTGTTTTATTTGTCATTTTCTCATTTGGATTCAATAGGAAATTGTGCCAAAGCGGATACTGCAAATGGAAGAAGCCATTGAAAATCGTGATTTTGTATCTTTCTCACAATTGGCCTGTGCTGATAGCAACCAGTTTCATGCAGTCTGCCTGGATACATCTCCCCCTATATTTTACATGAATGATACATCCCACAGGTAGTTTCTTATACTTACAAAATGTGGTTATTAATATAATGTCGATTTAATTGAGTTATAAGTATGTCATGGTTCTTTCCTAATTTATTATTGATGGTACATTTTTTCATCAGAATAATCAGCATCGCTGAAAAGTGGAACCGTTCAGAAGAATCTCCCCAGGTTTGAATTACTTTATGGGTCTTATTATTGTCATATGTAGCACAGTTTTTATAATTATGTTCAAGTTTAAACTTAGGGATCGATCTTTTCTTTCTGTAAGTTGGCCGTATCACAGTCATAATCATATATACTTCGAAAAGGATATATCCCCTAAGTTTCATTAACAGCTGAATAATCTGAGAAATATTATTATTATTGTTCTTGTTCTTGTTATTATTATTTTTTTTTAAGAGAGTCTAGCAGCATATAAGTAATAACCAAACTTGTTTTCTTAAGCATGTTTTTTTCTTTATATGAAAGAATTATTTGAGATAAGAGAAAAAAATAACTAGATAATTAGTTAATGCGAGTGCAGAACAAAGAAGGAAACAAAGTACGAAAAGAGATGCAAAAGTTCAGGCTATCGTCTCTTTGCTTGCGAGAGATAAGAACTTCCTTGTAAAACTGTTAGCTGAGCACCAGATGAAAGCCATTAAGACAATCCCATCATAAGGCTTCAAGATATGGGCATTTCACCCCTGAAATTTTTTTAAAGAACAAAACAATTTAGTTTATGGGAGTGCTGAAATTTGGCCTACTTGTTTTTTTACAAAGCTTTTGAAATGGCTTACTCGATCAAATTTCTGATCATGCTTTCAAAACACCAGTGTTCTTGACTTCTTCAGAGGTTCCTTTCTTGCTTTTCATCTTTACTTGCAAGGAAACAAATGGAAAGAAAACTACTTCCTATCTCCAATTTTGTGTACTCTGGCACACGTAAACAAACAAATTTATACAGGTCTGTATATTTCTATTTAAATATTTATGTAGTTTTGACTTGCAGGTAGCTTATACATTTGATGCTGGGCCAAATGCTGTTCTAATTGCACGTGACAGGAAAGCTGCTACCCTTTTGGTTCAGAGGCTGCTTTATTACATCCCTCCGAATTCAGATGACCTCGACAGGTGCCTTTTAACCTTTTCAAGTTGCATGCATACTATTCTCAGAGTTTTGTCAATTTCTTGAATTTCTTAGTTACCTGCAAAACACTCTCCCTTCAGTTACATTATTGGTGACAAGTCAATTGCAAAAGATGCTGGGATCAACGGAATACAGGATGTAGAAGCTTTGCCACCTCCTCCAGAAATTAAAGATAACATTCCATCACAAAAATACAGGGGGGATATCAGTTACTTCATATGTACCAGACCTGGAAGGGGACCTGTTTTGCTTTCTGATAGCAGTCTAGCACTTCTTAACGATGAAACTGGCCTTCCCAAGTAAGTTTATGGGACGTATTCTCCTGGTTGATCTATTCTTCGTTGGACTAGCAGCAGGCTTTATGAGCCCAAAACATTTTGACCGGAGGACCCTTTCAAGGAAGCCCCTGCACCCATGGCATGATGATTCACAGTTTGTTTATTTAGGTATTCCTAGTTCCTGTTTTCATAGTATCTGTAATTCTTATTTCAGATCTAGTTAGGCTATTTTGATGAAGAAAAATAAGTCTCTTTCCGTTTCTGTATTGAGCAAAGCACCTTCAATTCACTTGAGCGTGTAAGTTAAACTTGATAGTTTTTATGCGATCAATTTCCCTATTTTGCTATATTTATTCCATCGTACCATATTGTTCAAGCCTACACACAAGTAACCTTGCACCCAAACACAACCTGTATTGCGCAAGTACTCGAGTTGCTTTTATTTATCACTTGGTTGAGTCCTTTTATCAAACACCGTATAATTCTTGCTTCTTAGTGCACCTCTCTGCATAACGCAAAACATGTGAATCTGTTACGTTTTCTATTTTCCCTCTTGGAAGCAGGCAACACTGCAAGACTTTGAATGTCCTGGTGCCGACTCGACTTGGGCTCTAGTTCACTCAGCTCGACTTGGGTCTGGGTTGACTTGACTTTAGCTTGGGCTAACTCTGTCTGACTTGGATCTAAACCGACTTGACTCGACATGGATTTGGGCCAACTTAACTCAACAAGGACCTAGATTTATTCGGTTCAACCTGGGCTGGATTATCTAATCAAATTTGGATGATCCAAAAATGTATCTAATCTATATCCAATTAAATGTAATGGACTTAAAATCCAAAAATATGGATTTGGATTTGAGATAAATCCATTTAAATTGATTAAAAGTAATATGGATTTGGATAATTATGAATTAGATATGGCAATTTGGATTTTTTGCACACACCTATGTAACTAGGTATTTCCTTCTCCAAAATAAATTGACTTTTAGATACTTAGAAAATCTTATTTTTTTAACACTAAATAAAAAAAATTACAAAAAAGATTCATTTGAAAATAGTCAAGTCTTTATAAACAATTCAGTTTCTTTTATACAATACACTTCAGTTTAATATCAATTTAGTTTCATTCAAGTACAACTGAGAGATATCAAAACGACATACACAATGGCAACAGTGAATTGTGTAACCTGTCTTTGGTATGGTTGAATAAAAATCTCCATTGATTTGATGCTGTTCCAAGTCGAAATGTGGTTCTATGGTTAAAGCACTCCCAATACGGTCGTAGATGTTAGTCTTTATTTATAATATAATGTCTGTTTTAATAACCATATTCCTATCAATGCCTTCATGCACGTTTAGGATTGGATCTATACACTTAGATTAGACTAATAAAGTGTAATGGCCCTATGCATGGATCATTAACCTGATTTCATAAAAAGTTCAAATAATATTAATCAGTGGCAACAAGTTTAGCATTTCTCCTTAAATCATTTACCACTGCCACTTCAAATTATGAATCTATTAAGCAAAAGGAAGTTATGGGCATGAGTCAAATATACTATTTGCACAATGCTCTAAATATCAATATAATCATTAGAGAAGTAAAAAGGTAATGAGCAATTATGGTGAAAAGAAGAAAAGTGGTAGAGATATGAATTGCCCCAATGGTCCACACCACCGGAAGTCATGCCTTGACGAAACACTTTTTTTCAACACAAGGCCCTTCTAAATTCCAGAGGCCTTCCCTCCTTTAGACCACTCACATTGTGCTTCCATGGCAAAACTAAAGCTTCTTCTGCTACCCTTTCTCTTCTATACCATCCTCCTATGTTTCTTCCACTGCACATTATCACTGATCAATCCCCAGGATGATCTCAGCTGGATTGCCATGGAAAGTGAAGACATTAACATGGTGCAGACCCGGAGAGATTCTTGGAAAAAATGTGACTTCTCTGTAGGAAAATGGGTTTTTGATCAATCATACCCACTCTATGATTCCAACTGTCCCTACCTCAGCACTGCAGTTACTTGTCAAAAGAATGGAAGGCCAGATTCTGACTATGAGAAATGGAAGTGGAAGCCAAATGGTTGTTCTATCCCAAGGTGTTTTTACAGTACCTAAACTTAGTCAATTTTTCACAATGCCAACAGATTATCACCATAATTTTATTTGCATGCATGAACTATATAACTTTTCCTTGTTTGTAGTTACTAATGCTCAAAATTCAGTTGGAAAATGAATTTGGCCAATTTACTTGCAACTATAGAGCTTAGGCAGTTATTAGTTAGTAAATCAATTCTACTCTTGGCCAAAGTTGTATATAAATTTTGCTTCTTGACGACACCTACAGGTTTGATGCACTGGGGTTTCTTGGTAAAATGAGAAGCAAGAGAATAATGCTGGTGGGTGATTCCATAATGAGAAACCAGTGGGAATCTCTTGTTTGCTTGGTTCAACAAGTTATTCCAACTGATCGGAAAAAGGTCACCTATAATGGTCCTTCAATGGCTTTCCATGCTATGGTAGGAGATCAATAAAAAAAATGGAGCTTATTCTTCTTTTCCTTTTGAAAATGACTGACCCCATATTATTGTTCACTTTGCAGGATTTTGAGACATCAATTGAGTTCTTCTGGGCACCATTGTTGGTAGAACTGAAGAAAGAGTCTAACAGCAAGAGAATTCTACACTTGGATTTGATTGAAGATAATGCAAGGTATTGGAGGGGAGTTGATATTCTTGTATTTGATTCAGCTCACTGGTGGACTCACTCTGGTCAAACAAGCTCGTAAGAAAGCTTTTTCATTCTCAAGTCTTTTCCTACACAATTTAAATTTTTAAGTAGTCCTTGGCCATGCACCAAAGGATATATACCTAACCTTTTTACCAGCTTCACATAGTAATGGATTCAGTCTTGATGAATATCAGGTGGGATTATTACATGGAGGGAAATAGTATCATCACAAACATGAATCCTATGGTTGCCTATCAGAAAGGACTCAGTACATGGGCAAGATGGGTGGATCTTAATTTGAATCCTAGAAAAACCAGAATCATTTTTCGAAGTATGTCACCCAGGCACAACAGGTACAATCTAATTTTTATTGCCTAATTAAAACAAACTCTTTGGGATTTGGCTCTTCTATAATAAGCATAGATAGAGTGTACAATCTCAATTGCTGCTGAGAAAATCAACTATTGCTATTCAAATACATGCATGTAATTTCAGCCATAAATTTTCAGATCAATGATTGAATTGCTCGCTTTAGAGGCTCAGGATGTATAATTTTCTTACTACACTCAGCTACTCTTGTTCCATATGTTTACATGTAGGCAAAATGGTTGGAAATGCTATAAGCAGAGGCAGCCTGTACAATTTTTCAGCCACCTACATGTTCCTGAACCTCTGGTAGTGCTGCAAGGAGTAATAAAGAGAATGAGATTTCCAGTATATCTGCAAGATATTACAACGATGACTGCTTTCAGAAGAGACGGCCATCCTTCAGTGTATAGCAAGGCAGTGAATGAAGAGAGGCAGAAAGCAGGCACAGGTCTTTCCTCTGATTGCAGCCATTGGTGCCTCCCTGGGGTGCCAGACATTTGGAATGAGATGCTAAGTGCTTTGCTCTAAACCATGACATTTGGTTGTATGTTTTTCATTATCAATGTTATCTGATGGATAACACTATACCTGAATTTGTATTTCTGATTTCCACAGGACATCCAAATTACCCTTTAGTTTTATAATTTTAAGTGGAGATTACTGAAGTAAGGAAAATGCCTATGTATGTTATGTATTAGTAATACTTGTGTTGATGCAAAACCAACCCATCTTCTTAGTAGATAAACAGTCTTAAAATTTAGACTTCATTGCATTTTTATTGCTATGTTAGTGTTTTAATTATGTAGCTTTATTTCATATGTTAATTGACATCCAATCTTTTTAGGAAATGTTTCTATTCGAGATTCTATGTCTTCTAGACATATGATCTAATATGTAATTGGTTATACTCTATTCGAGATTCCAAATATTCTAGAGATTCTATGTCTTCTAGACGTATGATCTAATATGTAATTGGTTATACTCTATTCGAGATTCAAAGTATTCTAGACATGTGATATGTAATTGTTAGTAAAACTAGTATTATTGAATATTATTGAAGGTTGAGTTAAACTTAAATTTAATTTTCTTATTATAATATCAAAACATATCCTAATGAAAGCACTTTTGCTCCATTGAGATGTTAAAGGTTAGATTTCAAACTTATTTTAAAAAATTATAAAATTTAAACAAAGTGGGAGAAAACCTTAAAATAGAATATTACAAACTAAATGGATAAAATTCTTTAATTTTATTTATATGAAGAGTATTTAATTTGTCCTCCTTTTGAAGGTGCTTGACACCTATAGTCATGACCTGTTTGGTTCCACAATAAAAAATAGTATAACACTTAAGCGCACATGAGAGAAAGCAAATCAAAATGGTAGTAAAAAAGGTGTAACAACCAAACGGGGGAAGGAGAATAATTAAGAAATGAACTTTTGAAGAAGTTATAGCTTCTTTGAAATGATGCTACTGCTTAAAAACACCCTGCCATAAGCAAAACGTAGAAGAATGGGAAAGTAAAGAGTAAAGACACAAATAAGAAACATGTCCTGAAACGTGTATAATTGAACCAAATGTCAATGATTGTGCTGACTTTAAAATATGTACTGAAAGGAAAAGCAAGAAGTTGGAAATAAAGTACCAATCAGTTCAAACTCTTCTTAATCTCTATCCTTAACTGAAGGGAAGTGACTTTTCAAAACGGAAGCACTTTTACACTTAATTATGGTAGCTCAAAATCAGCCCTTGAAGTAAAAAGGGTTGATTTATCAAAATAATTAACTATTAATCAATCCAATGACTTTCTGTTGATGGAATATTTACTAAAATAACAACTATCAGCCACATTCTGCCACAGGTAGGTATAAAATATTAAATTTTCCACTTGGCATGTGTGAATCTTAAATCCTCACTGAAATATTTCATGTTCAGTATTTCTATTTGAATCCTAGTATTCATAAACGAAAAAAACATTTTAAATAGAAGAAAACCTCTTCTTCATCTTGGAAAGCTCCTTGGAACTCAGTCCAAAAGCTCCTCCTTTATGTCAACCAAAAACTGCATTAGGAATTCTCATCAGGCCAGTGTCAAAACTTCCCAAAATGGTAGCAGGGCCATCTCCAACATTCATTTGAAAGTGCAGTAGGCCTCTTGGGAACACCATGACCTCTCCTTGTTTTCCATTGAGTTTGATTTGGTCTATACAAAAACTCAAAACTGTAGTAAAACACCAGTGGTTGGTCAAAAGGAATTAGGAGGAAAATGCTCAACATCCATGGAAGGGAAACGCATTCCTCTGAGTATACTCTTTGCCGTTTCTCTCTCCTGCAAAAATTAATTAAAGTATTTGATGATTTTAGTAGACTAACCCTAACCAGCTTCAAATTGAAAGTTGAGTAGAATATTTAGACTCACCGGGCCAGTATAATCCAGAAGACGTGTACAATATACCTCAGCTTCTTCAAACTTTTTCTGTGCTCTGTAGTATTTTGCAAGATAGAGCAAAGCCTCAACCATTTTAGGTCCTTCCCTCTCTTCAGATTCCATCCTCTCTAAGTCCTTTTTGTAGTAAAATGCAGCCTCTTCAGGGCGCCCCAGTTCCGAAAGAAGTCTTGCTAAGTTGTGCACTGCAATTGCTTCCCTGTCATTACAATTTGCTGCTCTTGTGTAACACTTTACTGCTTCATCAAGCATGCTTAGTTGATCGGTTTCATAGCACTGTGCCATTGCAATCCACAACCGAGAATCATTTGGCTGCAAGAATACAGATTTTTTGAAGTAATGAAGCCCATACAGAGGCATGCCCATCATCTCATAAGCCTGTCCTAATCCATACCAAGCACGATAATCACGTGGGTCAATGTCTACTGCCCGGCGATATGCATCTACAGCAGCAGGAGTGTTTTTCATCTCAACAAACTCATGTCCCATAAGTGTCCAAGCAGATAAGAAATTTTTGTTCAATTTAAGAGCTCTCCTAAAATACACAACTGCTTTTTCATGCTGCCCCTTTAAACTGTAATAATTTCCAATAATACAACAAGACTCAGGTCTGTATTTATCAGTCAAGAATACTCTATGGGCAAGATAACTCAAAGCAGAAAAACATTCCTTTGCATAAAGCACGTTGGAGTACATGTCCATGTCTTCTACTCTGTATGGATCATTGCTAAGCAGTTCTTCAAATATTGCTTCAACTTGATCAAATTCTCTCAAATTGTACTGGGCTTTTGCAATCTGTGCCTGTATGTAATTACTATTACCAAAGGTTCCCAGTAGGTATTCATATTGTGACAGAGAGTCGTTGTGCATCCTTAATTCTTGGTAAACACTGGCAAGGAAAAAATCCTTCATCCAATGGCTATTGAGATTAAGACTATTCAATATATCAACTGTTTTGCATAAGGATTGCAGCTCAGTCCAGACATTCCAGTTCCAAGGGTAGCTATTCACAGATTCCACGAGAACT